>JAAIGE0100178754.1_pt1 | contig 251483 bp, 217 predicted proteins | sample 6487951 | NCBI WGS metagenome assembly JAAIGE01 (sample SAMN13974128, study PRJNA590717) | phyllosphere metagenome | biome: tomato field; feature: multiple bacterial spot infested tomato fields; material: tomato leaves; isolation source: leaves from tomato fields | host: Solanum lycopersicum ...
ACGCGACGCGGACATGTTCTCCGAGGACGACTGCAGGTTGGCCACGACCGAGGTGAAGCGGTTCTGGATCGCACCGAGGTCGGCGCGGGTGCTGTTGATCGAGCCCAGTGCCTTGTCGACGATTTCCAGTGCCTGCTGGGCGCCCTTGAAGCTGCTGACGTCCAGGTTCTTGGCGAAGCTGGCGTTGGCAGTTGCCGCAGCGGTGGTGCTGGCGATGCCGGTCATGCCGATTTCGGTGGCGTTGGCCGGGGTGCCCGGGGTGCCGCCGCCGCCGGTGATGGTGCCTGCCGCATCCAGGGTGAAGTCCTTGTCGGCCTTCAGCGATGCCAAGGTGATCTTGCCGGTGGCATCGACGCTGGCGCTCAGGCCGGTTTCACCGATCTGTTTGTTGATGCCATTGGCGACGGCGGTGGCGACGTCCGAAGCGGTCGCGCCGGCCTTCCAGCTGATGTCGTCAATGGTCACGCCATTGAGCTTCATGCCCGAAACCTTGCCATCGCTGGTCGCGGCGGCGGCGCTGGCGGTTGCAGCCACATCGGCAGTGAACTTGACGTTGCCCAGCGAACCGGACTTGGCGTCGATGACCTTGTCGATGGCAATCGCCTGACCGGCGTTTGCGCCGACCTGGAACAGCTGGCTGGTGAACGAGCCGTCCAGCAGCTTGGTGCCGTTGAAGTCCGACTGCTTGGCAACGCGGTCGATTTCGCCCACCAGCTGGGTTACTTCGGCCTGCAGCGCCTTGCGGTCGCTGGCAGAGTTGGTGGCGTTGGACGACTGCACCGCCAGTTCACGGATACGCTGCAGGTTGTTGCCGATTTCGGTCAGAGAACCTTCGGCGACCTGGGCCAGCGAGATGCCGTCGTTGGCATTGCGGATGGCGACGTCGGTACCGCGGATCTGCGTGCCGAAGCGCTCGGAGATCGCCAGGCCGGCGGCGTCGTCCTTGGCGCTGTTGATGCGCGAACCGGAGGACAGGCGCTGGATGGTGGTGGCCAGCGAGCTGCCGCTGGTGCTCAGGTTACGCTGAGCATTCAACGACATCGTGTTGGTGTTGATGACTTGTGCCATGAGGAGAGGTCCTTGAGCGGTTGCACGTGAGTTGGGTTAGACGCCCCCGACGTGCTTCGGGGACGACTCATGTCAGCGCTGCAACAGGCTGAGCACGTTCTGCGGTACCTGGTTTGCCTGGGCCAGCATGGCCGTACCGGCCTGCTGCAGGATCTGGGTGCGGGTCAGTTCGGCGGTTTCCTTGGCGAAGTCGGTATCGCGGATGCGGCTGCGCGAGGCCGAGAGGTTCTCCGAGGATGTCTGCAGGTTGGCCACCACCGAGGTGAAGCGGTTCTGGATCGCACCGAGGTCGGCGCGGACGCTGTTGACTGATTCCAGGGCCTTGTCGACGATCGACAGCGCCTTCTGCGCGCCTTCAGCCGTGGTGACGTTCAGGTCCTTGACGAAGCTGGCCGACGCACCGGTCAGGGCGCCACCATTGGTGCTGGTCTCGGTCAGGCCCAGGCCGGCGATGGTCGCCGCAGTGGCGCCGGCCGGCGGGGTTGCGGCGCTGACACCCAGGCTGAAGGTCTGGCCTTCCTTGACCGAAGCCAGGCTGATCACACCGGCATTGACCGAAGCCATGACGCCGGTCTCGCCCAGCTTGTTGTTGATCGCAGCGGAGGTGGCCGAGGTGATCGATTCCCCCGCCTTCACAGTGAAGTCGCTGACGGTGATCGTGGTGGCGGTGCCACCCGGCGGGGTCACCGAGATCTGCAGACCCGAGTAGGTGGTGTCGGCGGTGGCCTTGTCGGCGGCTGCCAGGCTGGTGCCGGCATAGCCGTTGGCGAAGGTGGCTGCGCCCAGCGAATCGGCCTTGGCGTTGACCACGCTGTTGATGGCGATGGCCTGGCCGGCATTGGCGCCCACCTGGAACAGCTGGCTGGTGAAGCTGCCATCCAGCAGCTTGGTGCCGTTGAAGTCGGCCTGCTTGGCGACGCGGTCGATCTCGCCGACCAGCTGGGTCACTTCGGCCTGCAGGGCCTTGCGGTCACTGGCCGAGTTGGTGGCATTGGAGGCCTGCACGCCCAGTTCGCGGATGCGCTGCAGGTTGTTGCCGACTTCGTTCAGCGAGCCTTCGGCGACCTGGGCGAGCGAGATGCCGTCGTTGGCGTTACGGATGGCCACGTCCAGACCACGGATCTGGGTGGTGAAGCGCTCGCTGATGGCCAGGCCGGCCGCGTCGTCCTTCGCGCTGTTGATGCGCAGGCCGGACGAGAGGCGCTGGATGCTGGTAGCGAGCGAGCTGCCGCTGGTGCTCAGGTTGCGCTGAGCGTTGAGCGACATCGTATTGGTGTTGATTACCTGTGCCATGGGGTCGTCTCCTCTTATATGGAACCCGTTGGTGAATGAAACGAAGCGCCGCCTGTTTTTTTGTGTGGCTGTGTGCTTCGCTGTTGCCAAATGAATAACGGCGCTTTGTCAACAACCTTTAGCCGTGAATTCCGATGAGGCTGGATTTCGTTGCCGGAGGCCGTTTTCCCGGGTTTTTCGAGCCCCGGAGGAGGCGGCTGGGCAAGCCCAGCCAGCGCTGATGAAGGTATCGGCGGGGCAGCGGCGGGCTTGATGGGCAATCACGGAAAATCCGCCGGGCCACGCCCAGCGAGCGCAGCGGGCCATGGCCGCAGAAACGAAAAAGGCCGCGATGCAGGGCATCGCGGCCTTTCAGGACTGAGGTGGGAGAGCTGTCAGCCGATCTTGTTGAACAACGACATCGACTGCATCTGCGAGAAGATCGTCTGTGCCGCCTGCAGTGCGGTGCTCTGCAGCTGGTACTGGCTCAGCGCATCGGCGTAGTCCAGGTCGCGCATCTGCGACAGCGTGGTCTTCAGGGTCACACTGTTGGCTTCACGCATGTCGGCGGCATTGTCCAGCGCCTTCAGCTGGGCACCACCGGCCGCACGCGAGTCGATCATCCGTTCCGACGCGCGTGCCACGTCGCGCAGCGCATTCTGCAGCGCGTTCTGCTGTGCGCTCATCTTCGCAGTGGTACCGGTGTCGGCATCCAGCGCGGTGATCAGCTTGTCCATCGTGTCGAAAATGTCGCGGCTGCTCGCGGGATTCACGTTGAAGCTGTCGCCGGCAGCGGGGGCGCCGGTGATCTGCAGGCGCACGCCGTTCACTTCGAGGTTGTCACCGGCCTTGTAGGTGCCGGTACCGGTCACATTGCCGGCGCCATCCAGCACTTCGTACTGGTTGGCAGCAGTGAAGCGGACACTGAAGGACTGCCCGTTCCAGTTGTCGCTGCCGTCGCGGGTGATGTTGGTCAATACCCCGTTGCCGGTATTGCCCGCCGCTGCACCGCCATCGACCTGGCCATCACCGGTTGGGATGCGCATGAAGATCTCGCTGCCGGGCAGGGAATCACGCACATAGGTATCCGGGCCGACTTCGACCTGACGCTGGGTCTGGTCACCACGGTAGACCACCTTGCCATTGATCTTGGCGAATGGCGGGTCGCCGTCGTTGGTGCCGCCGAACACGTAGCGACCGGTACCGTCGTCGGCGTTGGCCAGCGACAGCAGGCCGTCGCGGATCTGGTTCAGTTCGGTGATCAGCGTCTTTTTGTCGGCCGCGCTCAAGGCGGGGTTGCTGGCCTGGATGGTCAGGTCGTTGACCCGGCCCATCAGATCGTTGACCTGCGCCAGGGTGTTTTCCTGGACGCCCAGGCGGTTCTGCACGTTGCCGGCATTGAGCTTCATCCGGTCCAGTGCGGCCAGGCTGCGGTCCAGGCCAACCGCAGCGCCGGCGCCGACCGGATCGTCCTTGGCGCTGACGATCTTGCTGCCGGTGGCGATCTGCTGCTCCAGGTGGCTGAGCTTGGCCTGCTTGGCCATCATCAGCGACACGGACTGGTTGAACATCATGCTGGTGGAGATGCGGCTGCTCATCGGCGGACGGCTCCCAGGATGGTCTGGAACATGCTGTCGGCGGTGGAGATCAGCTGCGAGGCGGCCTGGTAGGCCTGCTGCAGGCGCAACATGTCGGCCGCTTCTTCATCCAGATTGACGCCGGATACCTCGTCGCGCGCTTCCTGCGCCTTGTCATTGATCACCAGCTGGGCATCCAGCGAGTACTCCGCCGAACGGGCCGCGGCGCCAACCTGGGTGGTCAGGCCACCCAGCGCGCCGTTCAGCGTCACTGTGCCGGCGTTGAACGCCTTGGCGCTCTCCACCTTGGCCAGCTTGGAGGCGTTGCTGTTGTCCGACGAGCCGGCCGGGGTCGGGGTGATGTTGAAGGTGTCGCCGACCTTGGGTGCGCCGTCCAGTACGAAGCTCCAGCCGTTGGCACTGATGGTCTGGCCTGGGGTGTAGGTCTGTGGCGGGCCGCCATCGATGGTGTAGGTGGTGGCCGAGGTGAACACGATCGCCGCCGGATTGCGCAGGTTGGCGTTGCTCGAATCGGTGACGGTGACGCCGCTCAGCTTGCCGGTGCCGTTGTTGGCGGTGGCTGCTGCGCCCTTGACTGCCGCAGCGGCAGCGATGCGCGAAGGATCGGTGATCGCGATTTCCATGCTGCCGGCCACGCCGGCGGTCGGCTGCAGCAGGAAGCGGTCATTGGCAGCCGGAGTGCCGCCGACAACCATTTTGACGCCGTTGATCACCAGCGGATCGGCGGCCGTGCCGGTGCCGGTCAGCGGAACATTGGCGCCGGTGTCGGCACGGCTGGCCTTCCAGTTGCTGCCATCGAACTGCAGCACCACGTTCTGCGCGTCCAGCTTGCCCAGGTCGCCATAGGTGGCGGTGAGGCTGCCGGTGCCGGTGTTGCCGTTGTTGGCGGTGACGCGCGGGTTGCCGATGTTGAAGAAATCACCGCCGAGCTTGCCGTACAGGTCCACGCCCTGGTGGTGGGCCTGGTTGAAGCTCTCGGCCAGGCCCACGGCCAGCTTGCCCAGTTCGGCCTGGGCCGGGGTCAGCACGGTGTCGCGGAACTCCAGCAGGCCGCCGATCTGGCCACCGACCGCCTTCGCGTCGAGCCGGATCGTATTGCCCTGGGTTTCCAGCGCCAACTGCAGCCGTTCCGGCTGGTACGGGTCGGCAACGGTAGTGACCTTGGTCGCCGTGGTGCCCACCACCAGCGCGTTGCCGCCGGCGGTGTAGACATTCATGATGCCGCCGTCCTGGATCACCGCCGTGCCGCCGGTGTAACCAATCAGCTGGGTGATCAGCTGGTCGCGGCGGTCGAGCAGGTCGGGGGCGGCGTTGGCGATGTTGGTGCCGATGGCACCATTGATCTGTGCGATCTCCTGCGCCAGGCGATTGACCTCGGTGGCACCGGCCAGCAGGCCGTTGTTGACCTCGCCGTTGAGGTTGTTGAGGTGCGTGTTGAGCTGCACGAAACGGTTCGCCAGGGCCTTGCCGCCATCAAGCATGTTCTGGCGGTCGGCGGTGCCGGCGGCATTGGAGGACAGGCCGCTGACCGAGTCGAAGAAGTTCGACCACACACCGGAGACGTTGGTGGCCGGATCGGAGAACAGCGCATTGACCCGGTCGGCCATGCCCGAGAGCTGCTTCAGGCGCGCCAGTTCGCCGCTGCTGTCGAGCAGGCGCGAGATCGCCAGCTGGTCGGCCGTGCGGCGGATGTCGGTGATGCGGGTACCGTTGCCGACCGTGCCGTAACCGTAGTTCTGCGGATCGGCGGTGGCGAAGTTGACCTTCTGCCGGCTGTAGCCAGGCGTGTTGAGGTTGGCCACGTTGTGGCTGGTGGTCGCCAACGCACGCTGGAAGGCGAGCAGGGCACCGGTACCGGTGGAAAGTACGCTGGACATGGGGTTCCTCAACGACGAGTGATACCCAGCGCCGCGGTTGCGGTGCTGGCGAAGGTCTGGCCAAGGCGGCTGCCTGCATCGGCCACGGCGCTTACGGCGCGCTCGATGGTCGGGCCGCCGGCGATCGCGGCGATCTTGGCCGCGTAACGCGGATCGGTGGCATAGCCGGCGCGCTGCAGGCCACGGGCGAAGCCCTGCACATCGGTGCCGGCCTGCAGGGCCTGCTGGTAGCGCGGGCTGGTTTTCAGGAGGCGCACATAGTCGGCGAAGCTCTCGGCCGGCGAGCTGTAGGCGCGGAAGCTGGCGGTCTCGTTGCGGCGCACGCCATCGACATATTCGTGGGTGCCGGCCACGGCGCGCTGGCCGTTCCAGCCGTTGGCCTTGATGCCGAACAGGTTGTGCGAGGTGCTGCCGTCGGCGTGCTTGATGTGGCGCTTGCCCCAGCCGGTTTCCAGTGCGGCCTGGGCCACCAGGGCGCGGGCATCCACGCCCAGTTCCTTGGCCGCGCTCTGCGCGTGCTGCCAGATGCTGGCGACGAAGCCCTCCGGGGTGTGCTCGCCGAGCTGGGCCACGGCGGTACGGGTGGCCATCGCGTCAGCCGGGTTGATCGCCGTGCCGCGATTGCTCGCCGTTGCGGACCACTGGTCGCTGCTGGCCGCCCAGTCATCGCCCTGCAGGCTGCCGATGTACGGATCGTCGGTGCCCAGCGATCGGTGCATGCTGCTGCTTTCACGGCCAGCGATCAGGTCCAGCGCCTGTTCCATCGGCGCAACCGCGGCCTGGGCGCCGTGCTGGGCACCGGCAGCCATCTGCTGCAGCAGGCGCACGGCCTGGCCGCCGTCTTCCAGTGGCAGTGACGGTGCTGGCTTGGCCGGCGCGTTGAGTTGATAGGCGCGGCTGGCCTTGGCCGGGTCCACGCGGGTATCCAGTGGCGGACCTTCGGCGGCCTGCCCGGACAGCTGGCGGCTGATCATGCCCGACAGGCCCAGGCCCTTGCCGCGGGTCATCGCCTCGGCAATCTTCTGGTCGTACATGTCGCGGAACATCTTGTTTTCGCCGGGGAACAGCGAATCGCCGAAACTGGCGTCACGCATGCTCTTGACCAGCATCTGCGCGAACTGGCCTTCCAGCTGGCGCGCGACCTTGTCGATCTTGGCCGGATCGTTCTGTTGCGCCGGGTGCAGATCGAATGCGGGAGTGATGCGCATATCAGATCACCTCGAGCTCGGCACTCAATGCGCCGGCCTGCTTCAGGGCTTCCAGGATCGCGATGAGATCGCCCGGTGCCGCACCGACCGCGTTCACCGCATGCACGATCTCGTCCAGGGTGGTGCCGCCGCTGAACTTGAACATGCGGCTGCCGTCGTTGGTGGCGGTGATGGTCGACTGCGGGCTGGCCACGGTGCGGCCGCCGGACAACGCATTGGGCTGGCTGACGTTGGTGTTCTCCTGGATCGTCACCGTCAGCGAACCGTGCGAGATCGCTGCCGGGCCGACCTTCACCTGCTGGCCGATGACCACGGTGCCGGTACGCGAATTGACCACCACCTTGGCGGGGGCGCTGCCCGGCGTCAGTTCCAGGTTCTCGATGCGGGCCAGCAGGCCGATGCGCGCGCCCGGGTCAGTAGGTGCGGTGACCGCGACGGTCACGCCATCGACTGCGCGTGCCGCGCCTTCGCCGAACGCGTTGTTGAGCGCGGCGACCATGCGCGAGACCGTAGTGAAATCGTTGTTGTGCAGGTTCAGGGTGATGTCGCCGCCATTGGCCAGCGGATCGGGCAGGGCGCGTTCAACGGTGGCGCCATTGGGAATGCGGCCGACGCTCGGCACGTTCACCGAGACGCGGGAGCCGTCCTTGCCCTGTGCGCCGAAGCCGCCGACGATCAGGTTGCCCTGGGCGATGGCGTAGATCTGGCCATCGGCGCCGCGCAACGGCGCCATCAGCAGCGAGCCGCCGCGCAGCGACACCGCGTTGCCGATCGAGGACACGGTGATGTCGATCGGCTGGCCCGGCTTGGCGAACGGCGGCAGTTCGGCATGGATCGCCACGGCGGCCACGTTCTTCAGCTGCGGGTTGACGTTGGCCGGCACGTTGACACCCAGCTCGCCGAGCAGGTTCTTCAGGCTCTGCACGGTGAAGGGCGCCTGGCTGGTGCGGTCGCCGCTGCCATCCAGGCCGACCACCAGGCCGTAGCCGACCAGCGCATTGCCGCGCACGCCGCCGACCTGGGCCAGGTCCTTGATGCGCTCGGCACTGGCGGGGGCTGCCACGATCAGCAGCATCAGCGCGACGATCGACGCCGCGCGGCGCTGCCAGGAAGAAGAGAAGAAGGAATTCATGGCCATACTCAGAACGGCGTCAGGCCGGAGTTGAAGAAGCGGCTCAGCCAACCCATCGCGTTGGACTGCGCAACCGGGCCGCGACCGCCGTAGACAATGCGGGCTTCGGCCACGCGGCTGGAAGGAATGGTGTTGTCCTGGCTGATGTCGCCGGGACGGACGATGCCCTGCACCTGCACCAGTTCATCGCCCTGGTTCAGGCGCAGGTTCTTCTGTCCCTGCACCACCAGGTTGCCGTTGGGCAGGCGCTGGATCACGGTGACCGTGACGTTGCCCTGCAGGCGGTTGCTCTGCGCGCTGTTGCCCTTGCCGGTGAAGTCACGTGCACCCTTGGCCGAGGCGCTCAGAATGTCCTTGCCGCCCAGGGTGACCGGTGCGCCGAAGATGGACGGTGTGCCCAGGCTCAGGTTCGACTCCTTGTTGGTGGCGGTGTTGGCACTGGTCTGCGCGGTGGTGTTTTCCAGCAGGCTGATCGTCAGCAGGTCACCTACGTCGCGTGCGCGACGGTCCGAGTACAGCTGCAGGGTCGGGCCAGCGGCGTAGATCGCGCCAGCGGTCGGCTGGGCCTGCGGCGGCATGATCGGCTGGATCGGCGCCATCGTCGGGTAGGGGCGCACGTCACCCGCGATCACGCAGCCACCGAGCAGGGCGGCCACGGCGCAGGCGAGGGCGGTACGGGCGAAGTTGGAAAGGGGCGACATGGCGGTTTCCCGGTTGGGCCGGTCAGAGCTTGTTGTTGAGATAGCCGAGCATCGAATCGGTGGTGGAGATCGCCTTGGCGTTCATTTCGTAGGCGCGCTGGGTTTCGATCATCGACACCAGCTCTTCCACCACATTGACGTTGCTGCCTTCCAGCGCACCCTGCACCACGGTGCCCAGGCCATTGAGGCCGGGATTGCCGTTCTGTGCCGGGCCGGACGCGGTGGTCTCCAGGAACAGGTTCTCGCCGCGGGCCTGCAGGCCGGCCGGATTGACGAAGTCGGTCAGGGTCAGCGCGCCCACTTCCACCGAAGCGGCACCGTCGGCCATCTTCACGCTGATGGTGCCGTCGGTACCGATGGTGACCGACTGCGCGCCTTCGGGAATCTGGATGCCCGGCTGCACCGGATAGCCGCTGTTGGTGACCAGCTCGCTGTCCTGGTTGATCTTGAACGAGCCATCACGGGTGTAGGCCGAGCTGCCATCGGGCATCTGTACTTCGAAGAATCCGCGGCCGTTGACCATCACGTCCAGGGCGCGGCCGGTCTGCTGTTGGCCACCCTGTTCGAAGTTCTTGGCGGTGGCGACCACGCGCACGCCGGTGCCGAGCTGCAGGCCGGTCGGCAGCTGGGTCTGCGCCGAGGAGGAACCGCCGGGCTGGCGCACCTGCTGGTACAGCAGATCTTCGAAGCTGGCACGGTCCTGCTTGAAGCCGGTGGTGTTGGTGTTGGCGAGGTTGTTGGAAACCACCGACATGCGCATCTGCTGCGCATCCAGTCCGGTTTTTGCGATCCACAATGCCTGGTTCATCTTCGCTGTCCTGTCTGGTGAAGCCGGCCGCGTGGTGCGGCCCTTGGTATCGGGTGTGCAAGCGGTGTGCCAGCGCCGGCATCAACCGGCGCCGGAATCCCGTCAGCTGCCCAGGCGCAGCAGGCTGTTGGCGCTGCGTGCGTTTTCGTCGCCGTGCTTGATCACCTGCACCTGCATTTCGTACTGGCGCTGCAGCTGGATCATCTGCACCAGTGCACCGGCAGCATCGACGTTGCTGCCTTCCAGCTGGCCGCTGTGCACCGCCGTGCCCTGTGCCGGGGCGAACGGCTGCAGTGGGTCGGTGTTGCGGAACAGGCCATCCAGGCCGCGTTCGAGACGCTCATCCGGTGCCTGCACCACTTTGATGCGACCGATCTGCGCCATGGTCTGCGGGCCTTCGCCCTGCGGAATGATCGAGATCGTGCCGTCGGCACCGATCTCCATCGCCTGGTAGGGCGGTATGGCGATCGGATTGTTGTTGTCGTCCAGCACCGGGCGGCCGCTGGAGGTCACCAGCTGCCCGTTGGGTGTCACCGACAGCGCCGCGCCGCGCGTGTACGCTTCGCTGCCATCACTGGACTGCACGGCCAGCCAGGTGCCGGTCTGCAGGGACAGATCCAGCGGCTTGCCGGTGATGTGCTGCGAGCCGGGCGTACGGTTGAACCCGGCGTCGACATGCAGCGCATCCACCCGCGAGGCAAAGCCCGGGCCACGGATCGGGAAGGCTTCGGTATTGGCCAGCGCTTCCTTGAAGCCAGGGGTATCCGAGTTGGCGAGATTGTGGCTGAGCGTACCCTGCGCCTGCAGGGAGGCGCGGGCACCGGTCATCGCCACGTAAAGGGCTTTATCCATGCGGGGAGTTCCGTGGCAGGGTCAGCGCGTCATCAACGGATGTTGATGACGGTCTGGGTGATCTGGTCCTGGGTGGTGATCATCTGCGCGTTGGCCTGGAAGTTGCGCTGCGCGGTGATCATGTTGACCAGCTGCTCGGTGAGGTCGACGGTGGACGCTTCCAGCGAGCCGGCCTGGATCTTGCCGAGGTTGGAGGTGTCCGGCATGCCGGTGCGCGGCGTGCCCGAGCTGAAGGTATCCACCCACAGGTTGTTGCCCTTCGATTCCAGGCCCTGCGGATTGTTGAAGGTGGTCAGTGCAACCTGGCCCAGCGGCTTGTCGGCACCATTGGAGTAGCGGGCGTAGACCACGCCGGTTTCCGACACGGTGATCTCGTTGAGCTTGCCGGCGGCGTAGCCGTCCTGCTGGGTGTTGCGCAGCGCGAACTTCTCTCCGTACTGGGTCGAGCCGCTCACATCCAGCGTCATGTTCAGCACGCCTGCACCGGTGGTCGGGGTGAAGGTGCCCAGGCTGACCTTGCCGTTGGCAGGTGCGGTCAGCTTGCCGCTGTTGTCGAAGGTGACCGGGGTCGGCGCGCCAGCCGGCTGGCCATCGACGTAGTTGCGCACCGTCCATTCGTTCGGGTTGGCGCCCTTCACGAAGTAGGACACCTGGATGTGGCTCACGCCCAGCGAGTCGTACACGGTGATGCCACCGCTGGAGTGGTTGTAGCTGTTGGAATCGGTCGGGTCGAAGGTGGTGACCGTCGGCTGCTTGGCGTTGGCCGGCAGGGTGAAGCCGACTTTGACTTCGCTGGTCTGCTTCGGTGCGCTGTCGGTGGTCAGCAGCTGCAGATCGACCATGCGGCCGGCGTCGAAGTTGGTGCCATCGGCGTTCGGCGCAAACACCTGCAGGCGTGCGCCCTGCGGGTTGATCACATAGCCGGACGGATCGGTCTGGAAGTTGCCGGCGCGCGAGTACACGCGGGTGCCGTTCATGTTCATGGTGAAGAAGCCCTCACCGGAAATGGCCATGTCCAGGCTGCGCCCGGTCTGTTCGTTGTGGCCCTGCTTGAACTGCTGGGCGACGTTGGAGACGCGCACACCGGAGCCGACCGCGTTCTTCGACAGGCCGTAGCCGGTGGCCGAGAACAGGTCGGCGAATTCCGCGCGCGATTCCTTGAAGCCGGTGGTGTTGACGTTGGCGACGTTGTTGGCGGTGACGCTCAGGTCGGAGTTGGCGGCATTGATGCCGGACAGCGAGACATTGAAGCCCATGGGATGCTCCTGGTAAGTGCGGGGTGTGTGGCTCAGCTGACGCGGAGCACGTAGTCGATCGGGGCCGTGCCCAGGCCCTTGAGGTTCAGGTACAGGCCGTCGGAACCGACGGTCACGCTCTCCACCGGCGCCTGCACGAAGGTGGACAGCTTGGTGCTCTTGCCGGCGGTGTCGACGTGGTTGGCGACGATGGAATATTTGCCCGGCTCCATGCGCTTGCCGTTGGCATCCTTGCCATCCCACTTGAAGGCGGTTTCGCCGGCGGCCTTGGCTTCCACGCTCAGCGAAGTGACCTTGGCGCCATTGGCGTCGGTGATGTCCACGGTGACGATGCCGGCCGCCGGTGCTGCAACGGTGCCTTCCACCGTGCCTTCCTTTTCCAGCACCAGTTTTTCCGAAGGCACCAGCACCTGGTGGCCGACCAGCGCGGCGCCACGCAGCACCTGGTCGCTGGCCATCGATTCCTGGAAGCCCTTGACCGTCTTGTTCAGATCGGTGATGCCCTGTACGGTCGACATCTGCGCCATCTGCGCGACCATCTGCGTGTTGTCCATCGGCTTCAGCGGATCCTGGTGCTGCAGCTGCTCGGTCATCAGGCGCAGGAAATCGGCCTGGTCCAGCGTGTTCTTCTTTTTCGTGGCGTTGCTGTTGGGGGCATTCAGGCCGAGCGCGGAGTAGACGTCCTGGTTGGTCTGGTTGTTGACGGCGGTGGTCATGGCGGTATCCGGTGCTGCGGGCCTCAGCGGCCCATGGTCAGGGTGGCCAGGGCCAGTTCCTTGGCGGTGGTCAACATCTCCACGCCGGCCTGGTAATTGCGCGAGGTCGAGATCAGGTTGACCATCTGTGCCACCGGATCGACGTCGGGCTGGTAGATGTAGCCATCGCCGTCGGCCAGCGGATGGCCCGGCTCATAGCGCTTGATCGGCGCCGCCTCGCTCTGGGTGATCTCCTTCACCTTCACCGAGGTGATGTTCGGATCGTTCTTGCTGGTGACAGCCTGGAAGATCGGCTCCAGCGGCTTGTAGACGGCGTCGGCGGAACCGGCCACGGTGTCGGCGTTGGAGAGGTTGGAGGCGATGGTGCTCATGCGCACCGACTGCGCCTGCAGCGCGGAGCCGGCGATGTCGAAGATCGGCAGGTTGCTCATGGCTTATTGCCCCGTGATCGCAGTCAGCATGGAACGCACCTTGCTCTCGACGAAGCTGAGCGAGGCGCGGTACTCGAGCGCGGCACGGCCATAGGCGGCACGCTCGGCATCGGGATCGACGGTGTTGCCGTCCAGGCTGGGCTGCACGCCTTCGCGCGCGATCTGGAACGGGTTCAGGCCACTACTGATCTCGTAGTGCTGCTCGTTGGTGGTGGTCATCAGGCCGTTGGCATCCTGCCCCTGGGCATGGCGCAGGGCGGCATCGAAGTCCAGGTCCTGGGCCTTGTAGCCGGGGGTGTCGGCATTGCCGAGGTTGCTGGCGATCAGCTTCATCCGCTGTTCGCGCAACGGCATGGCCTGGGCGTGGACGCCCAGGTAGTCGGTAATCAGGTTGCGCACGGTGCACTCCCACGGGAACGTTGCCCGGGAAGCTGCAAGCGGTGTGCCAAAACCTGAGGGGTAGTGCCGGCCGCTGGCCGGCAACCTCAGGCACAACGGGTTGCCGGCCAGCGGCCGGCACTACCGTATCGAGGCGGCCCTACGCCGCCATCGCCACCTTGCGCAGGCGATCCAGCACGAAGTCGGCGAGCTCGTGCGGGGAGTACTTGGCGACGAAGGCATTGGCGCCGACGCGCTCGACCATCGCATTGTTGAATACGCCCGACAGCGAGGTGTGCAGCAGCACGTACAGGCCGGCCAGGCCCGGGTGGCGCCGGATTTCCGTCGTCAGCGTGTAGCCGTCCATGGCCGGCATCTCGATGTCCGAGATGACCATGGCGTAGCGCTCGGCAGGGTTCTCGCCCGAGGCGTGGATCTGCAGCAGGTGGTCGAGCGCCTGCTTGCCATCGGAGAGCAGGGTGGCGCCCACCCCCAGCTGGTCCAGTACGCTGCGGATCTGCTGGCGGGCCACGCGCGAGTCGTCCACCACCAGTACCTGCAGCTGCGGGCCATCGGACGGCATCGCCATCGCCGGGTCGAGCACGGCTTCACCACGCACCTGGGCGATGTCGGCCAGCACGCTTTCGACGTCGATCACCTGGATCAGTTCGCCCTGGAAGCGGGTCACCGCGGTCAGGTAGCTGGATTCGGCGCCCAGTTCCGGCGGCGGGTGGATGTCTTCCACCGCGATGTTGACGATGCGCTCCACGCCGCTGACCAGGAAGCCCTGGATCGAGCGGTTGAACTCGGTGACGACCAGGTAGCCGGGCGCGGTATCGGCATCCGGCTCGCGCTCGGGGTGGCCGATCGCCAGGCCCAGGTCCAGCACCGGCACCGAGCGGCCGCGCACGTCAGCCACGCCAGCGAACTGGCCGGGCAGGCCTGGCACCTGGAACAGTTCCGGACGGCGCAGGACTTCCTGCACCTTGAAGACATTGACGCCAAAAAGCTGACGTCCGCCGAGGCGGAACAGCAGCAGCGCCAGGCGATTGTGGCCGGCCAGTCGGGTCCGCTGGTCGATCCGGTTGAGCAGGTCATGGGACATGGCTGCTGTATCGGCGTGGTGGCTGCAGAACTTGAGGGCGCTCTGCCGACCGCGCGCTCCGCACCGTTTGTGTAGAGTCGACTGTTGGTCGACTGCTCTTTGATCCGATCGCGGGAAACCCCGCGCTTCGCGCGAAAGTCGACTAACAGTCGACTCTACCCATCCGGCCCCATTCCCATCCCGGTCCCGATCAATACGCCCCGCCGCTCTGGCACACCCCTTGCACGCACCTGGGCCAGGTCTTACCGATAAGGAGGCGCCATGCGCCGGCTCACATCTCTATTGGCCATCGCGCTGGCGCTGGCCCCGCCGTTGGCGGCCGCTGCCGACTGGCAGCCGGTGGCCAGCATCCGCGCGGCAGCGTTGTCGACGCTGGCGGCCGGCAGCGAGGGTGAGGCACAGGTGGCCGATGCATTGCGCTTGCCCAGGTGTGGTGGCGCGCTGCAGGTGCAGCCGACCGCCAACACCACGGTCGAGGTCAGCTGCCCCGACGCCGGAGGCTGGCGCCTGTTCGTACCGGTGAAGGTGCGGCGCAACCAGACCGTGCTGGTGCTCAACCGTGGAATTGGCACTGGAGAAACCCTCACTGCCGCCGATATCACCACTGCCCAGCGTGATGCCGCCCGGATTGCCGGTGCGGTGCTGGCCGATCCCAATGCGGCGATCGGCCGCATTGCCCGTCGTCCGTTGCAGGCCGGGGCCTTGCTGTCGAACAACGATCTGGTGGTGCAGCGTCTCATCAAGCGTGGAGACAATGTGGCCCTGGTTTCGCGTCGCGGCTCGGTCGAAGTCCGCATTGCCGGCCGCGCGATGGGTGATGCCGGTGAGAACGAACGGGTTTCGGTAGAGAACCTGTCCTCGCGGCGGATCGTGCAGGGCACGGTCGATGCCGCAGGTGACGTAATCGTGGCGCGTTGAATTACTGCAGAATATCCCTAAAGATCACGGCTCTGCGGCCGTTATCCCTTGTGTACGGCAACTCCAGGACACCCCATGAGCCAGAAAATCGACGGCAACCTGCAGGTCCCCCAGGCACTGCGCAGCGTGACGACCCCGGCCAACAAGCCCGGCGTCAGCAGCGATGCGCCGACCCGTCCGGTCGAGGCGGCCGATAGCCTGCGCCTGACCGGCGAGGCCACCAATCTGCAGGCCATCGAGCGTGAGCTGACCACCGCGCCGGCGATCGACGCCCAGCGCGTGGCGGCCGTGCGCGAATCGCTGCAGAACGGCACCTACAAGATCAATCCGGACGCGATTGCTTCGCGCATGCTCGAGCTGGACCAGCAGCTGCACGGATGACCGCGGCGATGAGCGAGCCGCTGCAGCGCCTTGCCCAGGCCCTGGACGTTGAACGCCAGGCCCTGGTCGAGCACGACGTGCACGCCCTGATCCGGGCTACCGGTGCCAAGCTGGAAGCGCTGCGTGCGCTGGAAGGCGCGCCGCCGGTCGGCGAGGGTGAACAGCTGCAGGAACTGGCCGAGCGCAACCGCGCCAACGGCGTACTGCTGTCGCGGCGACGCCGCGAGGTCAACTGGGCACTGCGCCAGCTGGGCCGCACCGAGGACGCCTCGGCCTACGATGCCAAGGGCCATTCGCATACGGTCACTGCGCGCCGCCCACTCGCCGTCGCCTGACGCGACGGCGGTCGCACAACCCATTCCGGCGGGCTGAAGCCCGCTGCATGACCGCGTATATTGGGCGCCTGTTCGAACGCCCCGAGTCGCCGTGTCCGCTGCCAACGCCCTGGTTACCGCCCCCCTTCCGCCGCAGCCGGTGCTGCAGGCATTGCTTGAGCGCCTGCGCGAAGGCCTGCTGCTGTTCACCGAAGACGGGCAGGTGGCCCTGGCCAACCCGGCCGCCCAGAACCTGCTCGCCAGTGGTGAGGATGGCGCCTTGCCGCCGCCGCAGCGCCTGCGCGAACTGCTGCCGCCCGATGCGCTGGAGCAGGCGCGCCAGCACGGCCATTGGAATGGCAGCCTGCCGCTGGGCGAGGGCGTGGTCATTGCCCACCTCTACTATCACGGCCCAGTCGGCCAGGGGCATTTCCTGGCCCTGTTCCGCCACATTGAAGGGCAGGAAGACTACGAGCGCGAGCTGCAGCAGCGGCATGCCGAGCTGCGCCAGGCCTATCTGCGCCTGAACGGCACCCAGGAAAAACTGCTTCAGTCGGAGAAGATGGCCTCGATCGGCCAGCTCGCCGCCGGCGTTGCACACGAGATCAACAACCCGATCGGTTACGTGCACTCCAACCTGGGCAGCCTGCAGGAGTACCTGCGCAGCCTGTTCACCGTCATCGAAGCTTATGAGCGCGCATTGCGTGCGCCGGACCCGAAGGCGCTGATCCCCGAAATCGACGACATCCGTGACCGCCTGGACATCGATTTCATCAGCCGCGACCTGCCGCAGCTGATGGCCGAATCACGCGAGGGCATCGAGCGGGTCACCCGCATCGTGCGCGACCTGAAGGACTTCTCGTACTCCGGCCGCGATGAATCGTGGAAGCTGGTCGACCTGCATTCCGGCCTGGAATCGACCATCAACATCATCTGGAACGAACTCAAGTACAAGGTGCACCTGGTGCGCGAGTTCGGCCAGCTGCCGCTGGTGGAGTGCCTGCCGTCGGAGTTGAACCAGGTCTACATGAACCTGCTGCTCAACGCGGGCCACGCCATTGCCGAGCGCGGCACCATCACCGTGCGCACCGGCGTCGATGGCGACCACGTGTGGGTCGAGTTCGAGGACACCGGTGGCGGCATCTCGCCGGAACTGCGCCAGCGCATCTTCGATCCGTTCTTCACCACCAAACCCGTGGGCAGCGGTACCGGCCTGGGCCTGTCGATTTCCTACAGCATCATCAACAAGCACCACGGACGCATCGACCTGGACAGTACCCCGGGCGTGGGTTCGCGTTTCCGCGTGGTGCTGCCGATCAAGCAGCCGCGCTGACCGCTTATGGTAGTGCCGGCCGCTGGCCGGCAACCTCATTGAACCCGACATCCAGAGCAGCCGGCCAGCGGCCGGCTCTACCAGAGGGGGTCGTTACCGCAACGGGCGATCCTCGCCACCATCGGCCGGTTCGGCCGGCACCGGCCCGGCATTGCTGCGGCGCTGCTCCTCGTAGGTGCGGAACGCCTGGTGGATGTGCTTGCGCAGCTCGTCGTCGTTCCACGGCTTGGTCAGGAACCGGTAGATCGCGCCGCGGTTGATCGCATCGGTCACGGTGTTCAGATCGGTGTAGCCGGACAGCACCAGGCGGATCGTGTCCGGGTACAGCATCTTCACCCGGCCGAGGAACTCGGTTCCACTCATGTCGCTCATGCGCTGGTCGGACAGGATCACCTGCACGTCGTTGATCGCCAGCAGGTCGAAGGCATCGCGCACGTTGCCGGCCGCCAGAATGCGGTAGCCATCGCGGCGGAACAGGCGCACCAGCGAGCGCAGCACGTTTTCTTCGTCGTCCAGCAGCAACAGCGTGCGGTCCGGCCGCGTTTCAGCGAACGCTTCCGGGCGCAGGTAGCGACGGCGCAGGGTCATGCCGGCGGCGTCGGCCGACATCGGCTCGCCGAACAGATAGCCCTGGAACACATCGCAATCGTTGCGCCGCAGGAAGCCCAGCTGCGCCTGCGACTCTACGCCGTTGGCAATCACCGTCATGCCCAGCTGGTGACCCATCGCGATGATCGCGCGGGCGATGGCGGCCTCGCGGTTGCCGGCCGGCGCGCTCTTGATGAAGCTGCGATCGATCTTCAGCTTGTCCACCGGGTAGCGCACCAGCGCGCTCAGGCTGGAGTCGCCGGTGCCGAAGTTGTCCAGGCTCAGGCTGATGCCTTCGTTGCGCAGGTTGGCCAGCGTCTCGTGGACGAAGTTGACGTTGTTGGTCAGTGCGCTTTCGTTGATTTCCAGCGTCAGCATCTGCGCCGGCACGCCCGAGGCCTGGATCACCCCCATCACCTCGGCAAAAAAGTTCGGCCGCAGCAGCTGCAGGGTCGATACGTTCACCGCGATGGTGAAGTCGTCGAAGCCCTGGTCGCGCCACAGACGCGCCTGCTTCAGTGCACCTTCCAGTACCCAGGTGCCGATCTGCACGATGATGCCCAGCCGCTCAGCGGTGCGCATGAAGCGTTCCGGCACCAGCATGCCCAGCGTCGGCGACTGCCAGCGCAGCAGCGCTTCCATGCCCACCACGTGGCCGTCGCGGGCACTGACCAGCGGCTGGTAGCGCAGCTTCAGCTCGCCGTTGGGAATGGCATCGACGATCTGCCGCGCGATGATGCTTTCACTGTGCGCGCTCGGCGGCGTGTCCACGGCGTGGATGCGCACGGCGTTGCCCCCTTCGCGGGCAGCCTGGTACAGGGCGTCCTCGGCGTGGTCGAGCAGGCGCGAGGTGCTGCTGGCGTGTTCCGGGCACAGGCTCACCCCCAGCTTGCCGGTCATGAACAGCGTGTACGGCAGCACCGACAGCGGAAGCTCCATCTGTTGGCGGATTTCCTCGGCGAAGTCCTCCGGCAGCGGCACCTCGACGGTGCGCGGAACGGCGATCAGGAACTCGTCGCTGCCGTGGCGCCACAGCTTGCCGCGACCGCGCAGGTAGGACTGCAGCCGTTGTGCCACCAGCACCAGTGCCTGGTCACCCACCTCGGCGCTCATGTTCTCGTTGACCGATGCGAAGTGGTCGATGTCCACGTGCATCAACATCAGCGGGGTACCGCCGGAGGCCGCTTCGGCGACCATCACCTGCAGTTCGGGGTTGCCGGCGCCGAGGCGGTCGGGGGCATCATCGATGCTGACCGGCGGCTGGTTGGGATTCCACATAGGCTCAGTATTCCGGTGACTCGATGGTGGCCGTGCTGGCCGCCTGGTAGGGGAGGTGGACGTCGATCAGGGTGCCTTCACCGTGCGCGGACTCGATCCGCACATGCCCGCCGACGCTCTGTGCGCGTTCGCGCATCACGATCAGGCCAAGCCCGCGCGGACCGTCCGGGTCGAAACCCTCGCCATCATCGCGGATCTGCAGGTGCAGGCTACGCTGGCCGACGTCGCGCAGCTGCAGCAGGACCTGGCTGGCGCGGGCATGGCGCAGCGCATTGGTCAGGCTTTCCTGGGCGATGCGGAAGCAGGCCTGCTCGATGCTGTTGTCGGGACGCTGTGGCAGGGGCTCGATCTCGGCCAGCAGTTCCACCGGCGAGGAGCGGAACAGTACCCGTGCCTGCCAGCTTAGTGCGGCCTCCAGGCCCAGTGCGTCCAGCTGTGGCGGCCGCAGCAGGGTGGAAATGTCGCGCAGCTTGGACACGGTGGTGTCGGCGAGGCTGACGATCTGCGCCAGGTCCTCGGCGCGGCGCTGCGGATCATGCTCGTCCTGCGCAGCATGGGCGGACAGCTTGATCGCGGTGATGGCCTGGCCGATGTCATCGTGCAGGTCGCGCGAGATCGCACGGCGCTCATCCTCCTGCAGGGAGAACAGGCGCCCGGCCATCGCCTGCAGCTCGCGGTTGCTGGTTTCCAGCGCGGCGCGGGTGCGCTCCGAATCGCTCAGGTCGCGCACGATCAGCAGCTTGCAGTCGCGGCCGCCATAGCGCACTTCGCCCACCGCCAATCCGGCATGGAAGCGGCGGCCGTCCGCGCGCTGCATTGCCACCACGCTGCTGTGGCCAGGGCCCAGGTGAGGCTGGCCGGCACGCAGCTGGGCGCGCACGCGCACCAGATCGGTGGCGGCAACCAGCGCCGACAGCGGCTCGCCGAGCAGGGTGTGGCTGCCATAACCGAACAGGCCTGCTGCCCAGGCATTGGCATACAGCACATGCTCGTCGGAAAGGATCACCACGCCATCGGGCAGTACCCGCACCAGCTCGCGGAACTGCTCTTCGCGCTCACGCAGCAGGCGGCGTGACTGTTCGCGCTCGGTTACGTCCTGCAGGGTGCCGAGCACACGGTTGCGGCCGGCTTCATCGGTGCCACTGGCGGCGCGCAGGTGCACCATCAGTGCATGACCGTCCATCGCCAGCAGTGGCAGCAGCACGTCCACCTGTACCGGCTCGCCTGAGCACAGCTCGGCCAGCAGCTGCTCGGTCTGTGACGCGGTGGCCGGGTCGGCCGGCACCAGCAGTTCATCGAAACGGTGCCAGCGACGGGCTTCGGGCGGGCGTCGGCCGAGCAGGCGATAGACCTGGTTGGAATAGCGGCCCTGTCCGCTGGACGGATCCAGCTCCCAGGCACCGATGCGGGCCAGCTCATGCGCTTCCTCGACCCGTGCCAGCGCCTGGTCGCGGCGCAGCTGCGCCAGGTCCTCGGCGGTGCGATCGATGGCGATCAACAGGCGGGCATTGTGTCCGTCGTAGCTGATCGAATTCGAGCGCAGTTCCATCTGCCGCAGGCTGCCGTCGCGCAGCTGCAGCTGCGTACGCAGGATGCACAGCTCCTCGGGCGCCTCGCGGATCGCCTCCAGCTTGGTCTGCAGCGCCTGGTCCTGGCCCGGTGGCCACAGAGCATCGATGGTCTGCTCCAGCAGTTCATCACGTTCCCAGCCGAAGGTGCTGCAGGCGGCCGGGTTGGCATCGAGGATTGCCAGCGTATCCAGGTCGTAGACCAGGATCGGGCCGGGATTGCCTTCGAACATCTGCCGCAGGCGCAGTTCGGAAGCCTGTTGGCGGGCATGGGTATGCAGCACGTGCTCGGCCAGCGGGCGCAGCAGCAGGTACAGCAGGCCCGCGCTGGCCAAGGCGAAGAACGAACCCTTCAGCCCTTGCCACAATGCTGCCTGGTGCGGGTCGGGCACCAGTGCCTGTACCGCGCTGTCGGTGGCGATCATCCATGCCAGCGCCATCGCAAGGTAGCTCAGAACCACGCGCCGGCGGTCGCGGCTCAACGCCTGCGCCATCCGCGGGTCGGGAACAGGGGCGTTGCCGGTCGGTTCTGCGGGCATGGACGGGGTGGGTGAAAAGGGGCGCCGGTCATCTTACCGCGCAGGTGTGCCCTGGCCACTCAATTATCCGGCGCAGGCGCCGTTAACCACTGCGTGCCCCGCTGACGGGCGTGTCATCCGGAGCAAGATCGCGTGGACCAAGGGATCATCGCCAGCCTGCTGCAGCACCCGCTTGCGTCGGCGCTGGTCATTGTCGACCGCACGGGCCGCCCGCTGGCGGCCAATCCGGCTGCGCGCGAGCATGGCCTGCCGGCGACCGTGGCTGCGTACGCACCGATGCTGGAAGATCTGCGCCTGTTGGCGGCCGATGGCGGCATCGTGGCCTGCACGCTGCCTGGCGGCCCGCGTGGTCACTACGATGGCCACCTGCGCGCCGTGCACGATGGCGCAGGCAACCTGCTGGCCTTCACGCTGAGCATTCCGGAGCCGGTGCCGGTTGATGGTGGCGGGCGCTGGGAACTGGCCTTGGACAGTGCCGGCCACAGCTTGTGGGACTGGGACATTCCCAGCGACCGCGTAGTCCGCACGCCGGCGCTGAGTGATGAAACCGCCACTGAAATACTGACCCGCGTACACAGCGAAGACATCGGCCAGGTACGTGTCGCGCTGGACCAGCACCTGCGCGGCCTGAGCGAGCAGTACAGCGCCCAGTTCCGGTTCCGCCAGGCCGATGGCCAATGGCGCTGGGTACTTGATCGCGGTCGTGTGGTCGCGCGCACCGCCGACGGCCAGCCACTGCGGATGGTCGGCACCCATACCGATATCGAGCAGCAGAAGCAGCTGGAAGGCCTGCTGCAGGAGCAGCAGCTGCACCTGAGCGAGGCCCAGCGCATCGCCAGCATGGGCAGCTGGTCGTTCGACCCCAGCAGCGGCGCGTTCTGGTGGTCGCCGGAGCTGCGTTCACTGCTGGCACTGGAGCAGGGCAGCGTGCCCGGCCAGCGGCGCTGGTTGAAACAGCTGCATCCACGCTCGCGCGGTGCGCTGCGTGCCGCCTGGCGGCGTGTATGGCGCGATGGCCGCGCAGCCAACATCGAGCTGGAACTGACCCGGGGCAACGAGCCCTCGCAGCACCTGCGGCTGTGGATGCAGCCGCTGCTGGACACCGATGGCCAGCCCAAGCGCCTGCTGGGCCAGGTGCAGAACATCACCGAGCAGCACCAGACCGACGCGCTGATCCGCTGGCGTACCGAACTGCTCAACCGTGTCTCCGCACTGGGCCGCATCGGTGGTTGCGAGATCGAGGTGCAGACCCGGCACATGCAGTGGACCGAGGAGTGCTACCGCATCCACGGACTGCGCAAGGAACCGATCACGCTGGACCAGGCACTGGCGCTGTACACCGAAGATTCGCGCAGCGCCTTCGAGACTGCACTGGTCCGGATTGCCGGCGGCGGTCTCCCCGAACAGCTGGATCTGTGCTTCTACCGCCAGTCCGGTTTGCGCGTGTGGGTGCAGGTGCTGATCGAGCTGGATCGCCGCGATGGCCTGCCGCCGCGCTTCGTGGTCCTGTTCCGTGACATCACCCGCGAGCGCGAAGCCAACGAGCGCATCGAGCTGCTGGCCCACTACGATCTGCTGACCGGTCTGCCCAATCGCGTGCTGCTGGGCGAGCAGACCGCTGAAGCCATCGAGGAAGCGCGCGACCGCGGCACCTCGCTGGCGATGCTGTTCATCGATCTGGACGGCTTCAAGACCATCAACGACAGCTTTGGCCACGCCACCGGCGATGCACTGCTGAAGGCGGCGGCCACGCGACTTCACCAGAATCTGCGCAACAACGATCTGTTCGGCCGCTTCAGTGGCGACGAGTTCATCGTGGTGCTGCGCGACCTGGCCGAGCCGGAAGACGCCGGACACGTGGCACGCAAGTTGATCGCTTCGCTGGCCGAGCCGCTTCGCCGTGGCGAGACCACGCTGAAAGTGGGTGCCAGCGTCGGTATCGCCATGCTCGGTGAGGCACAGACCGATTTCGATTCGCTGCTGCGGGCGGCTGATGCTGCGATGTATGCGGCCAAGGAAGCAGGGCGGAATACCTACCAGTACTACAGCCAGGACGCGCTGGCGCGTATCCAGCGTCGGCTCGAGCTTGAGCACGCGCTGCATGGCGCGATCGAACGCGAAGAGTTCAGCCTGGCCTACCAGCCGCTGCTGCATGCGCATCATGGCGAACCGCCGGCGATCGAGGCACTGTTGCGCTGGCATCGGCCCGGCATCGGCTACTGCAGCCCGGCCGAATTCATTCCGATTGCAGAGAAGTGCGGCGAGATCGTGCGCATCGGCGACTGGGTGCTGAACGAAGCCTGCCGGCAGGCAATCGCCTGGGACCGGGCTGGCCTGTGTTTTGACCGCATCGCGGTCAATGTGTCGGCAGTGCAGCTGCGTGATCGCGGTTTTGCTGAGCGGGTGATCGAGATCTGCCACGCCCACGGCTGGCCGCCGCAGCGGCTGGAGCTGGAGCTGACCGAGTCGGCGTTGATCCGTGACACCGACATTCTGCGCCACTGCTTCGACGTGCTGGAACGGCACGGCGTGCCACTGGCGGTGGATGACTTTGGAACCGGCTTCTCCAATCTGAACTACCTCAACCGTTTCCCGGTGGGGCGCCTGAAGATCGACCGCAGTTTCGTGCAGGGCATGCTGCATGATTCGGGTACGGCCGAAGTGACCCAGGCTATCGTGCACCTGGGCCACGCGTTGGGCATGAAGGTAGTGGCCGAAGGCGTGGAAACACACCAGGAAGAAGACATGCTGCGCCGCCAGGGCTGCGACGAGATCCAGGGCTACCTGTACTCGCGCCCGCTCAGCCCGCGCGATCTGGCGCAGTGGTTGCGCCAGCAGCACCTCGCGCCAGGCCGCACCGATGCCGCCAGCGAGGTCGTGCTGGCACGCTGAGGGTAGCGCCGGGCCATGCCCGGCGGGATCGCTGCACGCCGACGCACCGCTCTGGTAGGTGTCGACCTTGGTCGACACGAATGCCCGAGCTCGCGCTCATCCACGCACAGCGTGGATCTACTGCAGTGTGGTAACCATTCGCTGCGGAAATTCGGAGCGAAGCCGTGCGCGTACTGCTTCGACCACGTGTGCATAGCGTCGGCGCTGGATGAAATAACCCATGTAGAACAGCAGCAGGGCCACCAGCATCGGCGACGCAGCCGGGCGGACGAGGATGATCGGCACCAGCATCACTGTCAGGCCCAGCGCGAACCAGCTGCACCGCCCGACCACCCGCACCTCCCTGCGTCGTGCGTCGATCATCACCCGCCCGCGCATCAGCGGAAAGTAGCGGCCGCCAAAGCTCGGCGCGAAGCTCTCGCGAAAGGCGATACTGCCGTCCGGCAGCGCGCGGAACACCAGGCGAAGCCAGGTATCGGCCGGCAGATCATGCTCCAACCCGGCCAGCGAAAGCTGCGCCAGCTCTGCCGGCGTAGCGGCGATGCGCTGATTGAACAGTACGATGCCGGTGCGGAGGAAGAACGGCGCCCACAGCACAAGCAGCAGGACTTCGATCAGCATCAATGCGATCAGGGCGATGGCCATCTGTATTCCATGAACGGGAACGGCGCATCATGCCACGTGTGCAGTTGCATCCACGCAGGGCGTGGATCTACTTCAGCGCCTCCCCATCCAACCCCAGATCCCACGCCAGACCCAGCAGCGCGTCGTCCGCGCGGGACGGGGCAGGGCGGGCATCGGCCAGCTGCTGCAGCTCGCGGATCTCCTCACGTGCCACCTCTTCCAGCTGCTGCAGCTGCTCACGTGCGCTCGCGTTGCGCGGGCGGTCGTTGTTGGCAAGGGAGGGCAGGGCGCGGATAGCGGTCATGGTGCGCGTACAGGATGCATCCAACGGCGGATTACAGGCAAAGGCCCCGGACGAACCGGGGCCTTGCGGGCTGCCGGCAGCGGCAGCGGACATCAGGATCAGAACAGCTCGACGGTGCCAGCGCCCATGCTCTGCTGGGCGACCGGCTTGTGCGGCGGGCGTTCCCATTCGCTGCGCAGTTCACGCAGGCGGCTGCCGGTGCGCTGCAGGGCGGTGGCGATCTCTTCGTCGAACACGCCGCCATTGCGGTGCAGCAGTTCCTGCAGGGCCACTGCTTCGCGGTTGATCGCGGTCAGGCGGTCCAGGTGGGTGTGTACGCCGCCCAGCGCCTGGGTGGCGATGTCTTCGAACTGCAGGGCGCGCACGGCTTCGGCCACGCTGCCATCGATCGAACGGGCGCAGTCGGAGACTTCGCGCATGCCATCGCCCAGCGACGCATTGATCTGCGCCACGTTGTCGAGCATCGCCGCCGCTTCCTGGCGCGCTTCACGGGAGCGGTCCATGTCACGCGAGGCCATGTGCGAGACCGTCTCGCGGACCTTGGCGATGGCGTCCTTGGAGCTGTGCGCCAGCTTGCGGATCTGCTCGTTGAACGTGGTCGAGCGCTCGGACAGGTTGCGTACTTCGTCGGCCACCACGGCGAAACCACGACCGGCTTCACCGGCACGCGCGGCTTCGATGGCGGCGTTGAGCGCAAGGAGGTTGGTCTGGTCGGCAATCGACTTGACGTCTTCCAGCAGCGCGAAGATGCCATCCAGGTGCTGCGCCATCTGATCGATGTGCTGCACGGTGGTACTGCTCTGGCCGCTTACCTGTTCCAGCGCTTCCACCAGCTGTTCCATGCGGTTGCTGGCGTGCTGGGCAAAACGGGCAACGTCGAGGCCGGCATTGCCTTCATCACCGGCGCGATCGACGATGCGCGACAGGGCCTGGCTCTGCTGGCGCGACTTGCGGTTCATCGCATCGAAGCTGCCGCCCAGGCTGGAAACCGCCTGGCGGATCAGGTCACGGGCGCGTTCCACTTCGCCACGTGAACCGTCGATCTCGTTGCCAACGAAGTTGCGCAGCTCGGTCAACAGCTGGTCCTGCTCGCGCAGGACACGGGCGTGTTCCGGGGAACGGTGCGCCTGGGCGCGGGTGGTCCACCACGCAAAGCCGAGCCAGCTCAGCGTCATCGTGGTCAGGATCGCCCAGCGCAGGGCGGCCGGCCATTCGAAACCGATGGCGAAGGGGAGCAGCAGGGTCAGAGCCAGGGGGGCGGCCAGACGGATGAAAATGCGTGAGTACATGGACGTTCTCGGGAGGTGCACGGAGGATGTATCGGCCGTACCCCCTTTCTCTTTAACGTCGATATGCCTCGAAGTGCATTCTGAATGCGCCGGTTTTCCGGCGCTGCCGGGGTGTTCGGGGTCAGGGCCCTTGCCGAGCCGGAAAGGGCCCCGACCCCACACCCTCACGCCAGCTGTCGGTCCACAGCCTCGATCATCGCCTTGCGGCTGAACAGGAAGTCCCAGTAGCTGCCGCCCAGCTGGCGCCAGAGCACCGCAGAGCGCACGGCGGCCAGCAGCAGGGCGCGGATCTCGGCGACCACGCCGGCCTGGCCCAGGTAGTGCGGATTGCCCTGGACCATCACCCGCGGCTTGAGGTGGCTGATGGTGTCGGCGTACAGGCCGCCCAGGTTGGCCAGCACGTCCGGATGCGCGCTGTCGCCCAGTTCGGCGGCCTGGCGCTGGGCGCGCTCGATCCCCGAAGCGACCTTGTTCACGGTCTCGCCTTCCTGCACGAAGCGGCGCTCCAGCTGCAGCACCGACAAGGCCAGCTTGGGCAGGATCGGGTCCTGGCCCTGGCTGCGGAAGTAGTTGTGCAGCAGGCGCAGGCCGGCCTTCAGTGCATGACGGTCACCGAACACCTCCTGCGGCGAGGACGCATCGACGCGGAACACGCTCTCCACGGCGGTGCGAACGGCGGCGGCGTCGGAATGGCCGGTATCGGCGATACGGCGTACCTGCTGCAGGGCCTGGGCAATGCCGGCCAAAGCTAGAACGCGGTCGTCGACAGTGAAACTCATGCAGCGATTACCTCAAAAGGAGAAGGGGTGGTGCGCAGGCGCTGCTCAAGCGGCGCATCGGTGGCGGCGATCACTGCGCCACCCAGGCACACGTCGCCGTCATACAGCACCAGCGACTGGCCAGGGGTGACGGCGCGCTGCGGGCGGGCGAAGGTGACCAGCACGCTGCCATCGTCCAGCACCTCGACCGTACACGGCTCGTCGGGCTGGCGGTAGCGGGTCTGCGCGGTGCACTCGAAGCGCCGTGCCGGCGGTGCGCCGGCAATCCAGTGCGCGGCCTCCGAGTGCAGGCGGTTGGACAGCATCCACTTGCTGTCGCGGTCCTGGTCGACGTACAGCACGTTGCTGGCAACATCCTTGCCAACCACGTACCACGGCGCCGCAGGGCGGCCACGCACGCCGCCGATGTTCAGGCCCTCGCGCTGGCCCAGGGTGAAATAGAAGACGCCTGGGTGCTCGGCGATCACACTGCCGTCGGCCGGGTCCAGGATCTGCCCGGGCTTGGCCGGCAGGTAGCGCCCGAGGAACTCGCGGAAGTCGCGCTCGCCGATGAAGCAGATGCCGGTGGAGTCCTTCTTGGCGTGGGTCGGCAGGCTGACGTCACGTGCGATCCGGCGCAGGTCGGTCTTTTCCAGGTCGCCAATCGGGAACAGGGTGGCCGCCAGCTGCTGCTGGCCCAGCTGGTGCAGGAAGTAGCTCTGGTCCTTGGAGCGGTCGGCGCCACGCAGCAGCAGCCACTGGTGGCCGCGCTGGGTCACCCGCGCGTAGTGGCCAGTGGCGATGCGCTCGGCGCCCAGCTCGCGGGCGGCATCCAGGAAGTGCTTGAATTTCACCTCGCGGTTGCACAGCACGTCCGGGTTCGGGGTGCGACCGGCGGCATACTCGGCCAGGAAGTGCTCGAACACGCCCTGCCAGTACTCGTTGGAGAAATCGCGGAAGTGAAATGGGATGCCGAGCAGGCCGCAGACGGCCACCGCATCACGGCGGTCGTCCTCAGCGCGGCAATCGCCGCTGCCGTCGTCGGCCCAGTTCTGCATGAACAGGCCGGCCACCGCCTCACCCTGCTGCACCAGCCGCCAGGCAGCCACCGAGGAATCGACGCCACCGGAGACGCCGACCATTACGCGCGGAGTGCTCATGCGACCTCCCTGACCAACGAAAGCGGATGGCGCTGGCCGCCCAGGTAGTCGGCCACCACCTGCCAGACCAGCGGGCTGCGCAGGCGCTCGCCGGCGGCCTGCAGCTCGCCCGGGCTCAGCCACAGCGCGCGGTCGATGCCGGTGTCCAGTGGCTGCGCCGGGTCGTGCGAGACCGGGCGCGCCGCATAGCAGAAGCGCAGGAAGGTGGTGCCGTCGCCTGCGGTCCACTGGTAGCAGCCGATGAAGTGGGTCAGCCGTACGGTCCAGCCGGTTTCCTCGCGGGTCTCGCGCAGTGCCGCCTCGGCCAGGCTTTCGCCCGGCTCGAGGTGGCCGGCCGGCTGGTTCAGCACCGCGCGGCCGTCGATGGTTTCTTCAACCAGCAGCACGCGGCCGCCGTCGACCACCACGGTGGCGACAGTGGCGTGCGGTGCCCAGCGCGGGTCCGGCGTGGCGTTCAACTCAGAACTCGTCCTTCTTGGTCAGTTCCAGCTCCATGGCGTCGGCGGTGCGGATGGCCGCATCGATGGCGTCGCTGAGCTGGTCGGCAGTGGCATCGGCGTCGATCTTGACCACGAACATGGCGGTGGTGTCCTGCTTCACCCAGCCACCCATCTTGGCGTCCTGCGAGTCTTCCAGCAGACGGTTGGCCACGGCCACCGGGAACTGCTTGGTCTTGGCGCTGTAGGCCGGCGACCAGATCTCGCGGATGTTGTGGGTGCCGAAGTCCTCCACCGACGAACGCACGTAGACCATCTGGGTACGATCGCCTTCGACGTCGAACACCATGCGGTAGTCGCCGTCTTCGTCGACCTCATAGGTGTAACCCAGCTTGTCCAGGTTGCGGGCCACGGCCTTGTCGCCCTCCGGCGCGGCGGCGGCAGAGCCGGCGGCAGCCAGGGCGATCAGCAGGGCGGGGAGAAGGGTCCTTTTCATGAAGATCCTGTGAAGCAGTATTGAGAGAGGATGCAATTGTGACGGCGGCCGTGCGTGCCGTCCAATCTGCGGCGGGCCGACGCAGGCCCGCTCGAGCCTCTATAATGAGCAGATGCCCCGCGAGTCTTCCCCCGATTCCCATCACGAGCACGGCGTTGCCGTGGAACCCGCGCGCCCGGAAGTGGCGCCGCCGCCGTTCTACCAGGTGATGCTGCTCAATGACGACTACACCCCGATGGATTTCGTGGTGGACGTGCTGCAGCAGTTCTTCACCATGGACCTGGACAAGGCCACGCAGGTGATGCTGCACGTCCATACCCGCGGCCGCGGCGTGTGCGGGGTGTTCACCCGCGAAGTGGCCGAGACCAAGGTCGCCCAGGTCAACGAGTACTCGCGCATGAACCAGCACCCGCTGCTGTGCACGATGGAAAAGGCCTGACCGGCTGCCGATTTTCGTCCGGGCACATCGATTCCGGACCCGGTGTGCCCACCAAGGTGGGTACCTGCCAAAGCAGAAACCTGTAGAGCCGGGCCCATGCTCGGCTGCTGTTCGTCCCGGCGCAATGATCCCGGATGGAGTGTGCCCACCAAGGTGGGCACCTACCAGGCGCGGAGGTCACCCCTCCGCCAGCGCCTGCAACGCCATCTGCGCCACCGCTTCGTCGATATCGGCGGGATCGCCGTCATCGCGGAACCACACCGCTGACAGCCCTGCGCTGGATGCGATCCAGCGCAGCAGCCTGCGCCGCTCGATCCCTGTCAGCGCGGTGACCTGTTCCAGCCGCGCCGCAAACCGCTCTGGCTGTGTCGCAACGTGGATGCCCGGCCCGCACAGGTCCGGATTGCTGAACAACGTCGTGTAATCGAACGCACGGTCGCCGATCAATCGCTTCGGATCGATCGCCAACCAACCGCGCGCACCGAAATCGAGCACGTTGTCGTGGTGCAGGTCGCCGTGCAGTGGCCGGATCTCCTGCTCCTCCTGCAACAATGCCGCCGCCAGTGATCTGCACTGTTCCAGCAGTGGTGGCAGCATCGCCCTTGGCTGCAACAGGTCCGCGAACCATGTACGCAGGCAGACCAGTTCCGCTGGCGGTGCGCTCCGTGGCCGGTGCAGCCGTTGCAGGACCTGGCACAGGATGGTGGTGCAGGCGTCATCGTCGCCGTCGATCGAGCGTTGCCGCAACGAGTTGCCGCGGGCGCGCTCGATCAGGATTGCCGGGCCCTCGTGGGCCAGCAGCCGGGCGGCGCCGTCGCCGTTCCACCAGCGCAGCAGGCGATGGCTGTTCTGCTCCTCGGCTTCGCTGCTGACCTTGAGCATCGCTGGCTCGCCGGCGGTGGTCAGTACCGGCCAGAGCTGGGCATGGGGCGTCTGGATGGCCGCGCCATCACGCCGCAATCGCCAGCGGCTCAGGTAGGGTTCGCTCATGCTGGGTGGGCTGTCCTGGAGTGAATGAAGATCAAGCGATCCGTACTGCTAACGCCATCTGAACGCAGCAATCCGCTAGGGTGATGGAAATCGCGTAGTCAGGCCGCATATTGTCCCTATCTGCCGCCGGAGTAATCCATGTTCAGCAAAGACCTCGAACACACCATCGGCCAGTGCTACAAGCGCGCCCGTGAGGCCCGGCATGAGTTCATGACGGTCGAACACCTGCTGTTGGCACTGCTCGACAACCCGTCCGCCCAGGCCGTGCTGAAGGCCTGTGGTGCCGACGCCGAACGCCTGCGCCAGGAGCTGGAGCAGGCCATCGAGGCCTCCGTGTCCCGCCTGGCCGAAGATGACGGCCGCGATACCCAGCCGACCCTGGGCTTCCAGCGCGTGCTGCAGAGGGCGGTGTACCACGTGCAGTCTTCGGGCAAGAAGGAGGTCACCGGCGCGAACGTGCTGGTCGCCATCTTCGGCGAAAAGGACTCCCACGCCGTCTATTACCTCAACCAGCAGGACGTTACCCGGCTGGATGTGGTCAATTATTTGTCCCACGGCATCGCCAAGCTGGGCGAGGAGGGCGAGCAGCCGTCCTCTTCCTCGGAGGGCGAAAGCCGCATCGAAGGCGGGGAGGGCGAGCCGAAGGGCGATGCCCTGACCGAGTTCGCCAGCAACCTCAACGAACAGGCCCGCGCCGGTCGCATCGACCCGCTGGTCGGTCGTGCCGATGAGATCGAACGCACCATCCAGGTGCTGTGCCGCCGTCGCAAGAACAACCCGCTGTACGTGGGTGAGGCCGGCGTGGGCAAGACCGCCATCGCCGAGGGGCTGGCACGCCGCATCATCGAAGGTTCGGTGCCGGAGGTACTGTCGGACGCGGTGATCTACTCGCTCGACCTCGGTGCGCTGGTGGCCGGGACCAAGTACCGCGGTGATTTCGAGAAGCGCCTGAAGAGCGTGCTGACCGCGCTGAAGAAGGTGCCCAACGCGGTGCTGTTCATCGACGAGATCCACACCATCATCGGTGCCGGCTCGGCCTCGGGCGGCACCATGGATGCCTCCAACCTGATCAAGCCGGCACTGGCTTCAGGTGAGCTGCGCTGCATCGGCTCGACCACCTTCCAGGAGTACCGCGGCATCTTCGAGAAGGACCGGGCGCTGGCGCGCCGCTTCCAGAAGATCGACATCGTCGAGCCGACCGTCGGCGAGACCTACGAGATCCTGCAGGGCCTCAAGTCCAAGTACGAACTGCACCACGGCGTGACCTATTCCGATGAGGCGCTGCAGGCCGCCGTCGACCTGTCGGTCAAGCATATCGGCGACCGCCTGCTGCCGGACAAGGCCATCGACGTGATCGACGAGGCCGGTGCCCGCCAGCGCCTGCTGCCGGAAGGCCAGCGCAAGGAGCTGATCGACGTCGAGGAAGTGGAGGCCATCGTCGCCAAGATGGCGCGCATCCCGGCCAAGCAGGTCAGCGCCACGGACAAGGATGTGCTGCAGCACCTGGAGCGCAACCTGAAGATGGTGATCTTCGGGCAGGATCCGGCCATCGATACGCTGGCTTCGGCGATCAAACTTGCCCGTTCCGGGCTGGGCAATCCGGAAAAGCCGATCGGCAACTTCCTGTTCGCCGGCCCCACCGGCGTGGGAAAGACCGAGGTGACCAAGCAGCTGGCGCTGCAGCTGGGCATCGAGCTGGTCCGTTTCGACATGTCCGAGTACATGGAGCCCCACTCGATCAGCCGCCTGATCGGCGCGCCTCCGGGCTACGTCGGCTTCGACCAGGGCGGCCTGCTGACCGAGAAGATCGTCAAGACCCCGCACTGCGTGCTGTTGCTGGACGAGATCGAGAAGGCGCATCCGGACATCTTCAACATCCTGTTGCAGGTGATGGACCGCGGCGTGCTGACCGATACCAACGGTCGCGAGGCCAACTTCAAGAACGTGGTGCTGGTGATGACCACCAATGCCGGTGCGGCGCAGGCCTCGCGGCGCTCGATCGGCTTCACCAAGCAGGACCATGCCACCGACGCGATGGAAACCATCCGCCGCAGCTTCACCCCGGAATTCCGCAACCGCCTCGATGCGGTAGTGCAGTTCCAGGCGCTGGGCTTCGAGCACATCCTGAGAGTGGTCGACAAGTTCCTGATCGAGCTGGAGATGCTGTTGCAGGACAAGCACGTCAGCCTGTCGGCCACCCCGACCGCGCGCGACTGGCTGGCCCACCACGGTTTCGACCCGCTGATGGGTGCTCGCCCGATGGCCCGCGTGATCCAAGACAAGATCAAGCGTCCGCTGGCCGACGAGCTGTTGTTCGGCAAGCTGGTCAATGGCGGCAGGGTCAGCATCGACGTCCGCGACGACGAGTTGGTGGTCGAGACGCAGGCCGAGCCGGAGCGCTTGTTGCCGGTGACGGTGGAGTGAGCTGACGCCAGGCTTGGCGCGATAGACCTGAAATGACAAGGGCGGCTTCGGCCGCCCTTGTTGTTTTCAGCGGGCTTGTCGCCTGCGGCCTTGCAGGTGGGAATGGAAGTGCCAATGCTGTTTCGTGATCGCGATGGAGTGCCGCCTCTCTTGTATCGCGAAACGATACAGGATACGGTAACGATCATCGATTTCCGCCACAAGGGCCTCGAGCGGCTCTACCGCTCAGGTAGCAGCAGTGGAATCCGGCACAGCCACACCAGCAAGGTGCTGATGATCCTGTCGATCCTGGATGTGGCATCGGGCCCTGGGGATCTCGCCATGCCTGGTTTGCGCCTGCACAAGCTGCGAGGCAGCCTGAAAGGGCATTGGTCCGTTTGGGTCAATGGAAACTGGCGGATTACCTTCCGTTTCACCGGTGGCGACGTGGAGTTGCTGGATTACCTGGACTATCACTGAGGCCGCGCATGATTCATCACCATCCACATCCAGGGCAGGCGATCAAGGCAATGGTCTTTGATCCGATGGATCTCTCCGTGACCGAGGCGGCCGAACGATTGGCAATGTCGCGCGTAGCGCTTTCGAGGGTACTTAATGGCAAAGCAGGCATCAGTCCTGACCTGGCCATCCGCCTGGAGATGGCAGGGGTGAGTACCGCGGCTTTCTGGATGGGGCTGCAATCCAACTACGATCTCTGGCTGGCGCGGCAGCGCGAGCAGCCGACGGTGTTGCCGCTGGTTGCCGCAGCGCGTTGACATGCATCGCGACAAGGGCGGCTTCGACCGCCCTTGTCATGTCCGGCGTCAGCGGCTGCGGTGGCGTGCTTCGCGCTTGAACCGCTCGGCGTCGATCGGCTCGATGCGCGACACTTCGCAGCTGCCGCGGCCGGTATCCAGTTCGCTGCGTCCATCGCTGCACAGTTCCCCAGCCTCCTTGCCGTCGGTCTTGAAGCTCAGGCGGCGGGCCAGCACGGCCGAGGTGCAGCTGTTGCGGAAATGCACGACATAGTGGTCTGCGCCGGAGCGGAACAGGATGTTCTTGTCTGCGCCGGCGCGAACGATCTGCTGCTCGCCAGACAGTGGTGTGCATTGGGCTGGCGGGGTGTCGGCTGCATGTGCAGGCGACGCCAGCAGGGTGGTGGCGGACAGGGTCAGGGGGATGAGCAGCGAGCGAATGTTCATGGGGGAGCATGGGGTGGCGATCCGGACTGGATCGGATCCCACGATGCCGCCGCCGGCACCCGTGCGAATCTGCCGCAAGCAGGGCTGACCTACGCCACGGTGTGGTCGGTCACGATGACCTTTGGCGCCTCACGCAGCGATCGAGCGGAACCCTTGCTGGCGCGCCTGGTCGCCGCCGTCCTCGATGACGAAGGCGACTGCCTCGCGCGGCATGTGCAGGCGCTGCTTCAGGGTGCTGCCCATGTGCGGGATCTCGCGCTGTACGGCCAGGTACAGCGGATGCGTGGCATCCATGCTGGTGCAGAACAGGCAAGGCTGGCCGAACCAAGTGCCGTCCGGGCCCTTGCTGGCATAGCAGCGGCTGGTGACGGACTGTGGATCCAGGGCGATCAGGTAGGTCATGCACGCAACGCCATCTGTGAAGAACGCATTGAGCCTGGATCGCCTGTGCAGCGCTGGATCTCAGACAAGGCCGAAAAGTGAGTGATCTCGAGAATCGCCACTTTGTTACGCGCACGACAAAGGGCCAGCAGCAAGGCCGGCCCTGTCGGAGTGGCGCCAAGCGCCGACCGCTTACTTCATGCGGTAGGTGATACGACCCTTGGTCAGGTCATACGGGGTCATTTCAACCTTGACCCGGTCACCGGTGAGGATGCGGATGTAGTTCTTGCGCATGCGGCCGGAGATGTGGGCGATGATTTCGTGCCCATTTTCCAGACGAACGCGGAAAGTGGTGTTCGGCAGCGTCTCGCTGACGGTGCCCTCGAACTCGATGGAATCGTCTTTCGACATGTAGTCCTGTGCGGTTCAGAAAACGGCCACGCTGGGCCTAAGGCGCGGTATTTTACGCGTGATGGGCCCAGCTTGCAAAGTTTGTGTTAACCCCCGGCCAAACGCCGTGCCGGCAAACGTCCCACCGCCTGGGTCCAGGGGCCTTCACGGCCATCCAGATGGACGGCCTGGCGCACGTGATCGAGGAATTCTGCGCGCGGCAGGTGTTCGGCACCCATCCGCAGCAGGTGCGGATTTTCCACCTGGGCATCAATCAGTTGCCAGCCCCAGCCGCGCAGGGTGGTCGCCAATGCGGCCAGGGCGATCTTGGAGCCGCCACTGGCGCCACTGAACATGCTCTCGCCAAAAAACATGGCGCCGATCGCGACGCCGTAGATGCCGCCGACCAGCGTCTGCCGGTCCCAGACCTCGAAGGAATGGGCGAAGCCGAGGTCGTGCAGTTGGCTGTAAGCCTCGACCATCGCCGGACTGATCCAGGTGCCGTCCTGGCCGGGGCGTGGCGCTGCGGCGCAGGCGTGCATCACCCGGCTGAAGGCGGTGTCGGCGGTGATCTCCCACGTGCTGCTGCGCAACTGGCGGCGGAAGCGACTGGACAGATGCACGCCATCGGTACGGAATACCATGCGCGGGTCCGGTGACCACCACAGGATCGGCTCGCCCTCGCTGAACCACGGGAAGATGCCGCCGGCATAGGCATTGAGCAGGCGCATCGGGTGCAGGTCGCCGCCCACCGCCAGCAGGCCGTCGGGCTGGCGCAGTGCGGTCTCGGCCGGAGGGAAGGGGGCGTCCGGCGCATCGGCCAGGCGCCAGGGCAGCTGGCGGGTCATGCCGCCATTGTATTCGTCGTGGTGATCGCTGATGTCTGGCACCATCAGCGTCCAACGGCAAGGAGCCCACGCATGAGCGACGCGATCACCGCCATCCTCGATGTGCACGACACCCCGCGCACGCGCAACGACAGCCAGGGCATGCTGCTGATGCTGGCCACTGAGCAGCCGCGCCAGCTCGGTGCGTTGATGCTGCAGGCACTGGCGCGACGCTCGCCGAGCTCAGCCTTCCTCGACATGGCGCTGGACCTGCTACCGGATGATGTGGTGCCCGCAGTCGTGGCCGAAGCATGGCGTCGCTATCGTGATGGCGAGCGCGGCGAGCTGCTGGCCAGCGTGATGGAGTTCGCCAGCTATCAGGCGCCACAGCTGCTGCAGGACGACTGGGAGGCATTGCTGGCGATCGTTAGTGAGGATGAGCTGCAGCTGGCTTCGCAGGTATGGCGGGGCCTGCCCTCTGCCACTGCCGCGCAGTGGGCGCAGATCCTGGCTGAAGCCGATGACGATCGCGAAATGGCGCGGGCCCGGGCGCTGCTGCTCGCCGCCCAGCCCGAGACCTACGCCATTGCTCGCGGCTACGTGGTCGACTGGGGGCGGTTGGATGCCGAGGCCTGGGCGCACTGGGCCGGCGTCGCCGACGGACCGCAGCCGCGGCGCCTGCATGGGGAGCGGCCGCTGCACATCCGCTTCGGCCGCGAGCAGCATCGCGCGCAGCAGGCGGTCGAGCTGAGCTGGCGCAAGCGCATCTGGCGCCTGCATCCAACCTGGAATGGTGGCCAGGTGCATCACGCCGGGCGCATGGGAGGACCGCTCGAAGCGCTGTGCGGTGGTTGTCACGCGCCGCTGCAGCGGCTGCTGCAGACCGATGCTGCTGCGCTGCAGCCGGGCGCGTCCGGTGAGGTCACGCTCGGCTTGTGCCTGGATTGTTGTGGATGGGAGGAGCCGCCCGTGCGCTTCTATCGCCACGATGCCGCAGGCCAGCCCGGCTGCCACCCCAGCCAGTACCGCGAGGTGCCGAACACCCCCACCGACAGCGGCGACCTGATGCAGGCGGAGGTGGGCCTTGCGGCCCTGGGCAGCGAGCGTTGGCGGCAGCAGGACTGGAGCCAGTCCAACCATCGGCAGAACCTGTCGCGCGTGGGCGGCGCGCCAAGCTGGGTGCAGAGTGCGTGGTACCCGGCGTGCATCGATTGCGGCGAAGAGATGCCGTTCGTCATGCAGCTGGATTCAACGCTGCCAACCACGGGTGAGGGCGCGCTGCTGTGGGGCAGCGGCGGCATGCTCTATACGTTCTGGTGTGCGAAGTGCCGGGTGAGTGGGCACTTCTGGCAGTGCACCTGAGTACAGCGCCCTCGCCACCGCTCTGGCAGGTGCCAGATGGATGCGCGCAGCTCTCGCTATTGCCCTGGTAGGTGCCAACCTTGGTTGGCACGCTTTTTGGCGGAGCCCTGGTCGAGCAAGCGCGACTCTACGTTCCTGCGCGGAACGGCCCATGCCCCTGCAGCTCCTGCTGGTAGCGCCGCACATCCCGCCGCTCCTGCCGGCACCAGTCCTGCAGTGCTTCTGCGAAATCCGGATCGGCCATCCAGTGCCGGCTGCGCACCAGCGTCGGCAGGAAGCCCCGCGCCAGCTTGTGCTCGCCCTGTGCGCCCGGCTCGAAGCGGGTCAACCCTTCACGCAGGCAGTATTCGATGCCCTGGTAGTAGCAAGCCTCGAAGTGCAGGCCGGGCAGGGTGGCGCCGCCCCAGTAACGGCCGTACAGCGTGTCTCCACCCCGCAGGCATAGCGCACCGGCAATCGGCTCGCCGTCCTGTTCGGCCAGGAACAGCACCAGCCCCTGACCCAAAGAAATGGCCAGGTGGCGCAGGAAGGCCTCGGTCAGCGCCGGGGCATTGCCGTACTCGAGGAAGGTCTGCAGGTAGAAGCGGTACATCGCCTGCAGATCGGCGCGGCTCGCTTCATCGCCGTGCACCACGCGGAAGGTGATGCCCTGGCGCGTGACCTTGGCCCGTTCCTGACGGATATTCTTGCGGTGCTTGTGGTCCATCGCACCGAGGAACTGCTCGAACGTCGCCCAGTCACCTGGGTTCTGCCACTGGAACTGCACGTCCTCGCGCAGCAGCCAGTCATCGCCGAACAGCGCCTCGTCCACTGCGGTGTGGAAGTTGATGTGGGCCGAGGACACGCCCAGCGTCGGCAGTGCCTCGCGCAATGCCGACAGCAACGTGGCGCGCTCCGGATCGTGACGGGCCAGCAGCCGCGGGCCGGTGACCGGCGAGTAAGGCACCGCCCCCAGCCACTTGGGGTAGTAGTCGCGGCCGTGGCGGGCATAGGCGTTGGCCCAGGCGTGGTCGAACACGAACTCGCCGTGGGAGTTGGTCTTCAGGTAGCCCGGAATGGCGCCGACCAGAGTGTCGCCCTCCCACAGCGTTAAATGCCGGGGCTGCCAGCCCCAGTCCTCGCGCAGGCAGCCGTGCTGTTCCAGGCCTGACAGGAAGGCGTGGCTGACGAAGGGGTTGCGGCCGTCGTGCAGGGCATCCCAGTCGGTGGTGGCAATGGACTGCAGGGAGTCGAGGAAGCGGGGGGAGGGCATGGGGGAAGGATAGGGCAGGTGGAGTGCGAAAAGTGTTGCCGCTCTCGACTTGAGGATTATCCGAATTGGTCGAAATCGCGAGTCGGTTCAACGATGTAGCTGGGAGTTGGATGGGACATTCCATCTTCGCGCCCATCTGGCGCATACCCACATCGAAGGATTCGACACATGGAATGCATGCATGCTCTCCGTTGTTCTGCATTTGCGCTGATCATTGCTGGCCTGGGCGCTGGGCCGGCAGCGATTGCCCGGCCAGCACAGGCGATGATCGAGAGTGATCCGGCGCTGGATCTGCTGCTGACTCGAGAGGCGCAGCGGATACTTGACGCACACCAGGTCCGAACGTCGCGGTCACCTCATGTGGTCGTAAATGCTTCCGTAGATCTGGAGCGCCAGCGCCTGATCATTCGCTTCGGCCCCGGCATGTTGCCTGCTGAGGATGATCACTCGCTTGAGGAAATCGAGCAGTACATCCGGAGCTCGCTTGAGACCTATGCAATGAAGTCCGGTGTGGGCGAGGTCCAGTCGGAGGTCCTGTACGAAGGAAAGCCCTACTGGGAGCACTTTCCAATCATGACTTCGGCACGATCTCAGTCATCGGATGCTTCGATGGTGAACTCGGTACTGGTCTCTGCAAGTCACGGTCTGGTTCGTGTACATCCTGGGTTGGAGTGGGAGTTCCAGCGCCCCGCCATGAATGGCGTCCAGGAGGATCTGATCACCCCTGGTTATGCCGAAGAGCTGCAGCAGTTGATGGAAGAGCGCGGAGGACAGTTGGTCCACCGGGCGCGTCGCAATCAGGGCGACCTGCATCCAGAGTCCGGGAGGGCCTGGAGCGAAATGTCATCCAGGTACCATCTCCGCGATCTGCTGCCGGATCGGCCGGATATCTGGAATCACTTTGCCAACAGCACGGCGACAGACAGGGAGGTTTCCGATGATATTCGTGCCCGGCCCTACTATGCGAATCATCTTGGTGCAGCGGGGTTGCTCAGCATTCACACGAATGCGGATGCCTCGGGTGCGGCTCGGGGAACGCGCGTCTATTACCATCCACGCAAGCCGGGTGATCAAAGGCTTGCCGACATGGTGCTCTGCTACATGCGCGAACTCATTACGGCACGGGAGGAGTATGCAGACTTTCCTGTGGCTGCGGCTGGTGCAGCTGCCGGCCACGGTGAGAACGGTTTCGCGCAGATGCCATCCGTGGTTGTCGAAGTTGCCTTCCACACAAACCCAACCGATGCCGCAGCCTTGCTGGACCCGGCATTTCGCACCGCCTCAATGAAGGGTGTCGAGAAGGGCTATCGGCTGTTCCGTGAAGGCGAGGGTTGCGTGCCTTTGAAGGTGGAGCCCATCCAGTCCATCGAGCTGTCCGCGGGCAGTTCGCGGCGCGTCGATGTGGTGTTTGAGGGCCACCCCCGATATCCGATTGATCTGGTCACCACCAATGTGGGCTGTCCGCCCGGATGGACCTGTACCGACGGCAAGGTCCACATCGCTGCACCGGACGAGAAGCCCAGTCAGATCATCATGAAGTGCGAGAACGCTGGCAGCGCCCCCTTGTTCTGGAACACACAGGTGGTCGATGCCGATGGGGTGAAATCGCCGCCGGTCAGGCACAGGGTGCAGTGCATACGGCGACCGGGTGGGTGGAGCGTTACGGCGGCAGGGTTGGTTGGTCACTGAAAGCGAAAAGGCCGGCGCTTTCGCGTCGGCCTTTTGTTTGAGTCGAGCATGGCTCGACGCTACAGAGCGTGGTCAGCGTTTCAGCTGGCCTTGCCCTCGGCATCCAGGAAGCGCTCGGCGTCCAGTGCAGCCATGCAGCCGAAGCCGGCCGAGGTGATCGCCTGGCGGTAGTGCTGGTCGGCCACGTCACCGGCGGCAAACACGCCCTCCACCGAGGTCTGGGTAGCGTTGCCGCCCAGGCCCGATCGGATTTCCAGATAGCCGTTGTTCATTGCCAGCTGGCCGTCGAACAGCTGGGTGTTCGGGTGGTGGCCGATGGCCACGAAGAAGCCGTGGGCGTCGATGTCGCGGGTGGTGCCGTCCAGAGTGGACTTCACGCGCACGCCGGTCACGCCGGCCTCGTTGCCCAGCACCTCCTCTACCTGGTGGTGCCAGACGGTCTCGATCTTGCCGGCGGCCACCTTGGCGAACAGCTTGTCCTGCATGATCTTCTCCGCCTTCAGGGTGTCGCGGCGGTGGACCAGGTACACCTTGCGGGCGATGTTGGACAGGTACAGCGCCTCTTCCACGGCGGTGTTGCCGCCGCCGACCACGACCACGTCCTGGTCGCGGTAGAAGAAGCCGTCGCAGGTGGCACAGGCGGAGACGCCGCGTCCCTTGAACTCGTCTTCGGTCGGGATGCCCAGGTACTTGGCGGTGGCGCCGGTAGCGATGATCAGGGCGTCGCAGGTGTACTCGTGGCTGTCGCCGATCAGCTTGAACGGGCGCTGCGACACATCGGCGGTGTGGATGTGGTCGAAGATGACCTCGGTCTCGAAGCGCTCGGCATGGGCCTGCATGCGCGCCATCAGGTCCGGGCCCATCAGGCCGTGGGCGTCACCCGGCCAGTTGTCCACCTCGGTGGTGGTCATCAGCTGGCCGCCCTGCTGCAGGCCGGTGATGACGACCGGCTTCAGGTTGGCGCGGGCGGCGTAGACGGCGGCGGTCCAGCCGGCCGGGCCGGAACCGAGGATGACGAGGCGCTGGTGACGGGAGGGCAGGCTGGTGCTCATGTAAACTCGCGAAAAGGTAGATGGGACAAGGCGCTGGCGATATTTGCGCAGCATCCGTGGCTGGTCATAGAGTGGCGGCTGGGGCAGGGCGATTCAAGCCGATGAACAGAACGCCGTCATCCAGCGGTGGTTCTGGCGGTCAAATGCCCTGTCCGATGTCGCATAACTGAAAACTGACGCCGTCTCATTTATTATCAATCACTAACAGCGCATTCCAAAGGTATGGTCTAAGGTGGCGAAGCAGGTCCCCGAACGCTCCAAGTCCGACGACAGCAAGGCGTCACGTCGCACGGCCGCGGCGGCGACGACCGACAATCCACGCCGCCAGCGTCTCTGGCGCGACCTTGGCCTGATCGCCATCGCGCCGGCGCTGCTGTACCTGGCGGCCAGTCTTTTCACGTATTCAGCCACTGATCCGGGCTGGTCGCATACCGGCAGCGTGGTCGCGCCGGTACACAACCTCGGCGGCCGCGCCGGTGCATGGATCGCCGACGTGCTGCTGCAGCTGTTCGGCTACATCGCGTTCCTGCTGCCGGTGGTGCTGGGCGCGCTGGCGTGGATCGCCATGTTCGGGCTCAAGCGCGAGAGCAAGGGCGAGAACGACCTGGATCCGGCACTGCGCCTGGTCGGGCTGGTCGGCTTCCTGATTGCCGGCACCGGCTTCCTGCACGTGCGCCTGTTCAGTGGCGACGTGGCCCATGCTGGCGGCATCCTCGGCAAACTGGTCGGCAACTCGCTCACGGTGGGCTTCGGCGCACTGGGTGCGAACCTGTTCGTGCTGGTGCTGCTGCTGGCCTCGATCACCCTGGCCACCGGGCTGTCCTGGTTCGTGGTGATGGAGAAGATCGGCCGCGGCGTGATGTCGCTGGCGCCATTGCTGGAGCGCAAGAAGGAAGAAGTCACCGAATGGCAGCAGACCCGGGTGATGCGCGAGGAGCGCCAGGAAGTGCGCAAGGCTGACGCTGAAGTGCGTGCCAAGCGCGAGCCGGTGAAGATCGAGCCACGCCCGGAACCAGTGATCGAGAAGAGTGACCGGGCCAAGCGCGACACGCAGATCCCGATGTTCCGTGGCGTCAACGGCGACGGCTCGGACCTGCCGCCGCTCGCCCTGCTGGACGACCCCAAGCCGCAGCCGGTGGGCTACGACAAGGAAACCCTGGACGCGCTGTCGCGGCAGATCGAGTTCAAGCTGAAGGATTTCCGCATCGACGCCCAGGTGGTTGGCGCCAACCCCGGCCCGGTCATCACCCGCTTCGAGATCGAGCCCGCGCCGGGCATCAAGGTCAGCCAGATCAGTTCGCTGGACAAGGACATCGCGCGCGGCCTGTCGGTGAAGTCGGTGCGCGTAGTCGACGTGATTCCGGGCAAGTCGGTGATCGGCCTGGAAATTCCCAACGTCACCCGCGAGATGATCTACCTGTCCGAGCTGCTGCGCTCGAAGGAATACGACAAGTCGGCCAGCGTGCTGACCCTGGCGCTGGGCAAGGACATCGCCGGCCGCTCGACCGTGGCCGATCTGGCGCGCATGCCGCACCTGCTGGTGGCCGGTACCACCGGTTCGGGCAAGTCGGTGGCGGTCAACGCGATGGTGCTGAGCCTGCTGTTCAAGGCCTCGCCGAAAGACCTGCGGATGCTGATGATCGACCCGAAGATGCTCGAACTGAGCGTCTACCAGGGCATCCCGCATCTGCTGGCGCCGGTGGTCACCGACATGAAGGAGGCCGCCAACGGCCTGCGCTGGTGCGTGGCCGAGATGGAGCGCCGCTACAAGCTGATGAGCGCGGTGGGCGTGCGCAACCTGGCCGGCTTCAACAAGAAGGTGAAGGAAGCCCAGGACGCCGGCCAGCCGCTGATGGACCCGCTGTTCAAGCCGAACCCGGAGCTGGGCGAGGCGCCGCGACCGTTGGAGACGCTGCCGTTCGTCGTCATCTTCATCGACGAATTCGCCGACATGATGATGATCGTCGGCAAGAAGGTGGAAGAGCTGATCGCGCGCTTGGCACAGAAGGCGCGTGCGGCCGGCATCCACCTGATCCTGGCCACGCAGCGCCCGTCGGTGGACGTGATCACCGGCCTGATCAAGGCCAACATCCCGACCCGTATCGCGTTCCAGGTCAGTTCCAAGATCGACTCGCGCACCATCCTCGACCAGTCCGGCGCGGAAACCCTGCTGGGCCACGGCGATATGCTGTACCTGCCGCCGGGTACCGCCATGCCCGAGCGCGTGCATGGCGCCTTCGTCTCCGACGAGGAAGTACATCGCGTGGTCGAACACCTCAAGGCGATGGGCCCGGCCGACTATGTCGACGGCGTGCTGGACGAAGTGCAGACGATGGGTGACGGCGTGGTCGTCGGCGCTACCGGCCTGCCCGAGAACAGTTCTTCCGGCGACGAGTCCGACCCGTTGTATGACGAGGCGCTGCGCGTGGTCACCGAGACCCGTCGAGCATCGATTTCCGGTGTGCAGCGCCGGTTGAAGATCGGCTACAACCGTGCAGCGAGGCTGATCGAGGCCATGGAAGCGGCCGGCGTGGTCAGTTCGCCCGAGCACAATGGCGACCGCACGGTGCTGGCACCGCCGCCGCCGAAGTAAGACCCGACGTATCCCCACGACGTCCAAGGAACCGACGCATGCTTCAACCCGTACCAAGCGCGCTGGCACTGGCGCTGGCAGCCCTGATGGCTGCCGGCCCGGCACTGGCAGACACCGCCACCTCCGCGCCCGCCACGGCGCCGCCTTCCACCAGCGGCGATACCGAAGCCAGCAATAATTTCAGCATTGTCCGTTACCGCGCCGACTACCAGGTGCGGCCGGATGCGGGCAATGTGCAGACCGAAACCTACGAGGTCCTGCTCAAGACCAAGGCATCCGTCGAGCAGTTCAGCCAGGTGCGGCTGAGCTACAGCGAGAAGATGGAGACGCTGGACGTGCTCGGCGCCTACACCATCACCGCAGACGGCCAGCGCCGCGACGTGCCCGCCGACCGCATCTATACCCAGGAAAGCTATTCCAGTGCCTCGGCGGCGATGTACGCCGACCGCAAGGTGCGGGTGATCGTGTTCCCGAACCTGGCCCCCGGTACGCGGTTGTACTACCAGGTGCGCCGTACCCAGGCCACGCCATACTTCCCGGGCTACTTCGGCCTGTGGGAGACCTTCAATGTCTTCACCGAGTACGAGGACGCCGAGGTCACCCTCAGTGCGCCGGCCAACCTGCCGATGTTCGTCGACAGCCGCGGCGTGCAGGGCAGCGATCGCCCGACGGTGAAGAACGGCCAGGCACAGTGGCGCTGGCGCTACCAGCGCCGCGAAGCCATGCCGGCACAGAACTGGTCGGCGGCGGGCTGGGAGTTCGGCCCGAACATCATGGCCAGCACCTATCGTGACTGGTCGCAGATGGGCCGTGCCTACCAGCTCAAGGCTGGTCCGGCGGCGCAGGTCACGCCGGAGCTGCAGGCGCTGGCCGACCAGATCACCACCGGCATCAGCGATCGCCGCGAGCAGGCCGACGCGCTGTACCGCTGGGTCGCGCAGAACATCCGCTATGTGGCGGTGTATCTGGGCAACGGCGGCCTGGAGCCGAACAGCGCGCAGAGCATCCTGGACAATCACTACGGTGACTGCAAGGACCATGTGACGATCCTGGAGGCACTGCTGGCCGCCAAGGGAATCGCCAGTTCGCCGGTGCTGATCGGTGCCGGTGGTGGGCCGACGCTGCCGAAGATCCCGGTACTGGGCCGCTTCAACCACGCCATCACCTACATCCCCGAGTTCGATCTGTACCTGGACTCGACCACCGCCTGGGCGCGCTTCGGTCAGTTGCCGGAAGGCGACCTGGGGGCGCCGGTGATGCGTACCCGCGATGCGAGCCTGGCGCGTACCCCGGCCAACACGCCGCAGCGCAATGCCACTTCGATGGAAGTGCGCTTCACCTTCGACGCCAATGGCAACCTGCGCGGCGAGACCATTCCGAAGCTGGGCGAGAACGCCGAGATCGGAATGCGCGCCCAGTTCTCCCAGCTCAACGCGCAGAACCGTGCGCGCGCTGAAGAGCAGATCATGGCCGCGTCCGGTTTCGACGGGCGAGGGCAGTTGCAGATCCAGGGCGTGCCGGTCGACCTGACCCGGCCGTTCGGCTACCGCATGGCGTTCCAGGCTGAGGACTATGCCGACTTCAGCGTGGCCGGCGGCATGGCCGTGCCGGACCCGCCGGGTGGTGAATCGGTGCGCGGCCTGTACGCCACCGCCTCGGCGCCGGCCAACGAGACGCCGTTCTACTGCAACGCCAGCCTGCGCGAGGAAACCTATCGCCTGCAGTTCCCGGCCACTGCACCGATCATCGCCATTCCGGCCAGCCAGCGTTTTGCCAACGCTGCCGGCGAGTACCGGGTGGACTGGAGCCGCGAGGGCCAGGACGTGATCGTGCACCACCGCCTGCAGCAGAACGCGGTGCGTGGCCCGGAGGCGTTGTGCCAGCCGCAGGACTATCCGGCGTTCCGCGCGCTGTATCGCGAAGTGCGGCGCGGCTTCCGGGGCCAGGTGCTGTACGGCAAGCTGCCGACGACTGGCGGCTGAATCGCCGAGGGACGTTCAGGGCGGCATAATGTCGCCCTGATCGCCCATTCATCTTTGCCCGGGCACACTGGCAACCACCTTTCCTGGCGCCCGCGCCCACAGGATTCCCGCATGAACTTCCGCTTCCGCCGTTTCCTTGCCACCACCACCCTGGCCGTGGCCTGCGCCGCCGCCGGCAGCGCCTGGGCTGGCGCCCGCGATGACCTGAAGACCTTCACCAGCGGCCTGAAGGGCCTGGATGGCCAGTTCAGCCAGCAGGTGTTCGACAGCCGCGGCAAGGTCAAGGAATCGACCAGCGGCCGCGTGGCGCTGTCGGCGCCGCGCCTGTTCCGCTGGGAATACGTGCGCCCGCACGAACAGCTGATCGTGGCCGACGGCAGGAAGGTCTGGATGTACGAGCCGGACCTGGAGCAGGCCACCGTGCGCGAGCAGGGCAAGGAAGAGCAGAACAGCCCGCTGACCGCGCTGATCAACCCGGCGCTGCTGGAGCAGCAGTACGACCTCAGCGAGGAAGCCGCGCAGCGTGACGGCCTGCAGTGGTTGTCGCTGTCGCCGAAGCGCGATACCGAAGCCAGCTTCCAGTACGCCGCGCTGGGCTTCAACGCCCAGGGTCTGGCCAGGATGGAAATCACCGACGCCGTCGGCCAGCGCACCGTGATCACCTTCAGTGGCTGGAAGCGCAACCCGGGCTTCGCCGCCGGCACCTTCAGCTTCACCCCGCCGAAGGGCACCGACGTCATCGGTAATTGATCTCTGGGCGGCACCGCCCTGGTGGGTGTCAACCGGCACCGCCTTGGTGGGTGTCAACCTTGGTTGACACGTTTTTGATCTGCCGGCCAGCGGCCGGCACTACCGATTCCTGTGGCCTGGCGCTGCTGGGTGCCAACCTTGGTTGGCACGCTCTCGCGGTACAATGACCGCGTGGCAAGACATCGTTCAACCTCCTTCCCCGGCCCCGATCTGCTGAGTGTCGATCGGGAACACATGCGCCCGCTGGCCGAGCGCATGCGCCCGCGCACCCTCGACGAGATGGTCGGGCAGAAGCGCCTGCTGGCGCCGGACAGCGCGCTGCGCCGCGCGGTCGAATCCGGTCGCGTGCATTCGATGATCCTGTGGGGGCCACCGGGCTGCGGCAAGACCACGCTGGCACTGCTGCTGGCCGAATATTCCGACGCCGAATTCCGCGCCATCTCCGCCGTGCTGTCCGGCCTGCCGGAAGTGCGCCAGGTGCTGGCCGAGGCCGCGCAGCGTTTCGCTGAAGGTCGCCGCACGGTGCTGTTCGTGGACGAGGTGCATCGCTTCAACAAGGCGCAGCAGGATGCGTTCCTGCCGCACATCGAGCGCGGCACGATCCTGTTCGTCGGTGCCACCACCGAAAATCCGTCGTTCGAGCTGAACTCGGCGCTGCTGTCGCGCTGCCGCGTGCATGTGCTGGAGGGGGTTTCGCCCACCGACATTGTCGAGGCGCTGGAACGTGCGCTGGGTGATCGCGAACGCGGCCTGGGCGAGGAGGGCATCGAAGTTGCCCCCGAGCTTCTGCTGGAAATCGCGACCGCCGCCGATGGTGATGTGCGTCGTGCGCTGACCCTGCTGGAGATCGCCGCCGAACTGGCGGGTGGGGAGGGTGGCCGCATTACCCCGCAGACGCTGACCCAGGTGCTGGCTGATCGCACCCGCCGCTTCGACAAGGGTGGCGAGCAGTTCTACGACCAGATATCGGCGCTGCACAAGTCCGTGCGCAGCTCCAACCCTGATGCCGCGTTGTACTGGCTGACCCGAATGCTTGATGGCGGCTGCGATCCGTCTTACCTGGCGCGCCGGCTGACCCGCATGGCGATCGAGGATATCGGTCTGGCTGATCCGCGCGCGCAGAGCATGGCGCTGGAAGCCTGGGACATCTACGAGCGCCTGGGTAGCCCGGAAGGCGAGCTGGCGTTTGCCCAGCTGGTGCTCTATCTGGCCAGCACCGCCAAGTCGAATGCTGGCTATGCCGCCTTCAACCAGGCCAAGGCCGATGTGCGCGAGAGCGGCACCGAAGAAGTGCCGCTGCACCTGCGCAACGCGCCGACCAAGCTGATGAAGGAGCTGGGCTATGGCGCCGAGTACCAGTATGACCACGATGCCGAAGGCGGCATCGCACTGGACCAGACCGGCTTCCCGGATGCGATGGGCGAACGGGTGTACTACAACCCGGTTCCTCGTGGCCTGGAAATCAAGCTGAAGGAAAAGCTGGACCGGCTGCGTGCCGAGCGCGAGGCGGCGCGGGCCGCGAAGGGCCGCTGAGCCGGCTCGACGCCACATTGTTCTGCGCGCCTGCATTTGGCACACTGCGCGGCCACTTTTTCAAGGATTGATGCCGTGCAGGAAATGATTCTGCCGTTGAAGCGTTACGCCCAGTTCGATGGTCGGGCCAACCGTCGCGAGTACTGGATGTTCCAGCTGTTCCTGTTGATCGTCTCAGCCGTCCTGATGGTGCCGCTCATCGCCGGGTTGGTGATGCAGTCGGATGGCTTGGGCATCGCGTCGATCATCCTGTTTGTCGTGTTCTGGTTGGCTACCCTGCTGCCGGTCATCGCGGTCACCGTGCGCCGCCTGCATGACTGCAACCAGTCGGGCTGGATGTACCTGCTTGCCTTCATTCCGTTCGGCGGCCTGGTGATATTCGTGTTCGCGCTGCTGCCGGGTACGCCGCAGGAGAATGCATATGGTCCGGTACCTGCGGGCCCCTGACATGGCATGAGTCGAGCACGGCTCGACTCTACAGAGACAAAGAGAAGAAGCCGGCGTTCGCCGGCTTCGTCCTTACTTGACGGCGCAGTCGCCGAACGACAGATAGTCCGAGCCGGAGCTGAACTGCAGCGTGCAGCTGGCGGTGAAGGTGGCGCCTTCTTCCAGTGCGCTGAGCTTGGCGGCCTGCTGCGCATCGTCGGTGGTCAGCCGGGCCAGGACATTGCCCTGGTCATCGCCGGCCTCGATCAGCGGCTCGCCCTGCAGGTTGCTGGAAACACCCAGCGCGACGGCGGTGAAGGTCACCGTCTGGTTGAGTTCTTCCATGCTCAGCGTCGAATAGCCGGCCTCTTCATAGGCCTGGTAGAGCGTCGGCAGATCCTGCGCGGCATGGGCGGCCAGCGGTGCGAGCAGGCCGAGGGAGAGTGCGATCAGGGTGGTGTGCTTCAAGAGAGTCTCACGATCATGGGATCCAATCCCATGGCGGTCATGGCGCGGATGAGCGCGACCGGATCGACGGCAGACTAACCGCCCTCCGTGGCCGCGCTGTAAGCGGGGCGATCCAATGCCCCGGTGACCAGCAAAATAGGGGAAATGCCGTGCCCAGCGCAACCGGGTCATCGCGCGCGTGATACACAGCGTGACGTTCGATCGATGTGATAATCATTCGCGTTTAAGGTAGACTGCGGTCCCTTGTGAACCGGCGGCCCTGGGCCGCTTCTGCCGCCGCTGATGAAGCATTTCGTCCTGCCTTCGCGCCGTGGTCCGCTGGCCCGCGGACTGACCGCCTTGATGATGGGTCTGCTCCTGGCCACCCCGTACGCCCACGCCCAGCAACGCAATCCGCTGCAGAAGATCGGCCACACCGTGCTCGACGAGCCGGCGGCCAGCTATCGCTTCGAACATTTCGTGGTGGACAGCCCCGACCAGCAACGCCGCTGGCGGGTGAATGTGGCCATTCCCGCCAAGGCCGGCAAGGCGCCGCTGCCGGTGTTGTACGCGCTGGATGGCAATGCGGTGGCGATGGTGCTGGACCAGCCGTTGCTGGCCGAGCTGGCCGCGCGCAAGACGCCACCGGTACTGGTGCTGATCGGTTACGACAACGACCTGCGCATCGATTCCAAGGCGCGCACCCGCGACTACACCGCATGGATCGACCGTGCAGACGATGAGAGCGGCACGACCCAGGCGGTCGGCGGTGGCGCTGCGGCCTTCCTTGATGTGATCGAGCGCCGCATCAAGCCCGAAGTCGAGCGTCGCGCACGCATCGACGCGCAGCAGCAAGCGCTGTGGGGCCACTCACTTGGCGGGTTGTTCGTGCTCAATGCGCTGTACACCCGTCCCGCCTCCTTCCAGTCCTACCTGGCGGCCAGTCCGTCGCTATGGTGGAGCCAGGGTGCGGCACTGGGTGATCCGGAACAGCAGTTCGTGCAGAACGCGCATGGCCAGCCGGCGAAGCTCTGGCTGATGCTGGGCGGTGCCGAGCGCGTCGGCGATCGCGGCAAGCGCGACATGAACAATCCGCGCGTGGTCGCGCACCTGCGCCGTATCGGCGGGGCCACCCCGGATGCTGCCATGCAGCTGTCCGAGCGCTTGGGCAAGGTGCCGGGCATGCGCGTGCAGTACCGCGAGTTCCCCGGCCTCGGCCATGGTCCGATGCTGCCCGCGTCGTTCCACGCTGCGCTGCACGAGCTGTATGGCGTGACCGACCGCAGCGCCGATGACGGCGCGCCCAACGGTGGTGACAACGCCGCCGAATGAATCCCTTCGCATGCCAAGGCATGCGACCCCACTACCCAGGCGAGGCTGCCGATGTGCAGCGGCCCAGGCAACCGATGAATCCCGCGTCACGTGGCGCGGCCTACGTGTGCAAGGAGCCTTCCATGTCGTTCCGTCCGTCTTTCCGTCTTACCTCTCTCGCCGCTGGCCTGTTGCTGGCCGTGACCGCCACCGCACAGCCGGTGTTCGATCAGCCGGCCAACGCCACCTTCAAGGGCGAGGTTGTCTCGCGCGGTGAGAACGTGGTTCCCGGCAGCACTGCCGACGTGGTGGGTCGCGGTTTCGTGCCGGGCCAGAAAGTCAGCCTGCTGCGTGGCGACAGCGTGCTGAACACGCAGCCGCTGGTGGTCGATGCTGATGGCAACTTCAAGACCCAGCTGAGCATTCCGGCCGATGCGGTGCCGGGCACCCATCCTGTGGTGGTGCGCGCCAGCCAGCCGGCTGCAGCCACCGTGCTGAAGCTGCGCGTCTCGCCGCAGTTGCCGCTGTCCGGCCAGGCGCAGTTCGCCACCCAGTCCAACAAGCTGGTGCCGGGCCTGTACCAGTCCGCCTACAGCGCCGCCAGCAACGCGGTGTTTGTGACCTCGGCCGTGGGCCGCCCGCCGGTGACCCAGTCGCAGCTGCTGAAGCTGGACCCGAAGTCGCTGAAGGCGACCAAGGCGATCACCCCGGCGCAGGTGCCGGGCAGCACCAATGGCGCGGTCTACGCGGTCTACGGTGTCGGCGTGGATGACACCAACGGCAATGTCTGGGTCACCAACACCCGCCAGAACTCCATCGCGGTCTACCGCCAGAAGGACCTGTCGCTGGTCCACCAGTTCCCGGTCGATGCCGTGCCGCATGCGCGCGACGTGGTGGTTGATGGCACCCACGGCAAGGTGTTTGCCTCGGCCACGGGTGAGGACCACCTGTCGGTGTTCGACGCCAAGACCCTCAAGGAGCTGCCGGCGGTGACGCTGGAGTCCGGCGTGGACGAAGGCAAGTTCACCCCGATGAGCCTGGCGCTGGACGAGAAGGGCGGCAAGCTGTTCACCGTCAGCATCGGCACCCCGGAAGCGGCAGTGATCGACGTGGCCAGCGGCAAGGTCGAGAAGGTCATCGACCTGGGCAATTCGATCAGCGCCTCGGGCGTGGCCTTCGACGCAGCGCGCAACCGCCTGTACGTGGCCTCGCAGGGCACTGACAACCTGCTGATCGTCGATGTGGCCGCCGGCAAGGTGCTGCATGACGTGCCGGTGGGCGCCGGTGCGCTGAACGTCGCCTTCGATGATGCCTCCGGCCTGGCCTACGTCAGCAACCGTGGCGCTGGCACGGTCACCGTGGTGAACGGTGACGGCAAGGTGGTCGCCAACCTCGACGGCGGTACGCTGCCGAACCACGTCCGTGCCGATGGAAAGGGCAACGTGTTCGCGGTGAACAAGTCGCGCGGCGCCGAAGACCCGAAGGGTGACCGCATCACCCGCATCACCCCGAAGCAGTAAGTCACACGGCAGGGCGGCGTGCGCGTCGCCCTGCCAGCAAGGAGAACGAGCATGAACATCGCGTCCCGTCTGCGCCTCTGTGCGCTTCCGTTGGCTGTCTCGCTGGCACTGGCTGCCTGTGGCGGTTCATCTACGCCCTCGGACAGCGGCAAGCCGGTTGAGCCCGCCGCCGCAACCGCGCCTGGCGAAGTTGCGTTGCCGGCTGGCTGGCAGCGCGTGGCCGGCACCGATATGCCGGTCGTGCGCGACCAGAAGGCTGTGCTGCCGGCCAAGGTGCATTCCGATGACGGCGCCGACGTCGAGGTGGCCGATACCAGCCGCATCATCGTCGGTGGTGACGACGTGATCGCGGTGATCGAGGCGCTGGGACTGGACAAGCAGGTGTTCGCCGCGCCGACCAATACCACCACCCAGGCTGGCCTGGCTGCCCCGCACCAGTTCCTGTTCAACCGCACCACTGGCGTGGAGGGCGTGCTGAGCCTGCAGGGCTCGCTGTTCCTCGGCAACAGCCTGCGTCGGCACACCGAGCTGGCGAAGAAGCTGCGTGAGGTGGGCGAACCGGCGGTGGTCATCGACGATCTGCAGCCGGCGCCGGACAAGGTGCGCAAGGTCGCCGCCGCACTAGGGCTGGCCGAAGCAGGGCAGGCACTTGCCACGCAGGTGCAGCGCCAGCTCGATGAGGCTGCAGCGATTGGCAAGGGCCTGGGCCATGCGCCACGACTGATCCATGTATCGGCCACCGGCGCCGGAGGCTCGCCGACTGTTGCGGGTGCCGACAGCGCATCGGCGCAGCTGATCGCACTGGCTGGCGGCATCAACATCGGCACCGAGGCAGGGGTGAAGAACTACTCGCAGCTGAGCAATGAAGGCGTGGTCGCGGCGGCACCGGAGGTGATCCTGGTGACCGAGCATGACCTGCAGCTGTTCGGTGGTGCCGAGGGCCTGTGGAAGGCGTACCCGACGCTGAAGCAGACCCCGGCCGGGCAGGCCAATCGGGTCTGGGTGATGCCGGATGTGCAGCTGAAGTACACCAGTGTCGGTTCCGGTGCTGGCGCGCTGGCGCTGGCCAAGGCGCTGGCGGCGTTGCCGAAGGCATGAGTCCGGCGGATCGGCGCCGCCGTCGCGGGCGGACGATGTTGCTGGTGGCGTTGCTGGCACTGCTGGGAGCGGTGCTGGCCTCGTTCGCCGTGGGCCCGCTGCGGTTGCCGCCGCTGGAAGTGATGCAGGCGCTGGCGGTGAAGCTGGGCCTGCTCGATCCGCAGGCGGTCAGCAGCCGCGACCTCGCCGTGGTCTGGCAGTTGCGTATTCCGCGTGCCCTGTTGGGCGCAATGGTCGGCGCGTCGCTGGCGATGGCCGGTGCCAGCCTGCAGGGCCTGTTCGGCAACCCGCTGGCCGACCCTGGCATTGTCGGTGTCAGCCAGGGCGCTGCGCTGGGTGCGGTGGCCGCCATCGTACTCGGCGCTGCCGGTGCGGCCGGCTGGCTGGTGCCGGTGGCCGCGTTCGCTGGCGGCGCACTGGCAATCGGCCTGACCTACGCATTGGCCCGGCCCGGCAAGGGCACGGGCAACGCCACGCTGCTGCTGGTCGGTATCGCGATGGCCGCGTTCTGCTCGGCACTGATCGGTTTCCTCACGTACATCGCCAGCGAAAGCGAGCTGCAGTCGCTGGTGTTCTGGCAGATGGGCTCGCTGGCGCGCGCCAACTGGGCCGATGTGGCGGCCGTGGTGCCGTTGTTCGCCATCGGTGTGTTCGCGCTGCAGCGATTGGCCACGCCGCTGGACATGCTGGCGCTGGGTGAGCGCCAAGCGCAGCACCTCGGGCTGGATGTCACCCGCACGCGGCGTCGCCTGGTGGCGTTCAGTGCGCTGCTGGTGGGGGCTGCGGTGGCGTTTGCCGGTTCGATCAGTTTCGTTGGCCTGGTGGTGCCGCACGTGGCGCGCCTGCTGGTCGGCCCTGGTCATCGCTGGTTGCTGCCGTTGTCCGGCCTGCTCGGTGCGCTGCTGATCGTGGTGGCCGACACCGCGGCTCGCACGCTGGATCCGCCGGCGGAGATTCCTCTGGGCCTGTTCTCGGCTGCACTGGGTGCACCGTTCTTCCTCTGGCTGGTGCTGCAGCAGCGCCGCAAGGCCGCGCCATGAGCGTGTTGTTGAAACTGCACGAGGTGGTGGTGCGTCGCCAGCAGCGCGAGATCCTGCACGGCATCTCGCTGGCGTTCGAACCGGGTACGGTGACCGCGCTGGTCGGCCCGAACGGCGCGGGCAAGTCCACGTTGTTGGCGGTCGCCGCCGGCGACCTGCGCGCTGACGCGGGCGAAGTCAGCCTGTTGGGTAGGCCGCTGGCCAGCTACAAGGCCGGGCCACTGGCGTGCGAGCGTGCGGTGATGCCGCAGGAGCATGGCGTGCGCTTTGCCTTCAGCGTGGAGGAGGTGGTAGCGATGGGGCGCTTGCCGCACCCGCCCGACCCTGTAGTGGATGATGCGCAGGTGGAAACCGCGATCGATGCCGCGGAACTGCAGGCGCTGCGCCTGCGTGAGGTGCAGCAGCTGTCGGGCGGTGAATCGGCACGGACCACGTTCGCGCGCGTGCTGGCACAGGACACGCCGTTGCTGCTGCTCGATGAGCCGACTGCAGCGCTGGACCTGCGCCACCAGGAGCGCACCCTGCGCAGCGTGCGCGCCTGCGCCGAGGGCGGTGCGTGCGTGATCGTGGTGCTGCACGACCTGAATCTGGCCGCCGGTTATGCCGACCGCATCGTGCTGCTGGAGCAGGGCAGGGTGGCGGCCGATGGCACGCCGTTGCAGGTGCTCACCGAAGACAACCTGCAGCGGGTTTACCAGCAGGATGTGGTGGTGCTGGAGCATCCGCGGCGCGGAGTGCCGTTGGTCGTGGTGACCTGAGCATCAAACTGCTCTGCCAGGCGACGTATCATGTGCGGTTCGTTCTCTTCAAAGGACTGATGCAATGATCCGTACTGTTTCACATGGCGTGCTGCTCTCGGCAATGGTCGCCTCCGTATGCGCCGTCAGCACCGCGTCCGCATCCTCGGTCTCCCTGATGAAGGCCGCCGAGCAGGCCTCGCGGATCGAGAGCCGGTATTCCACCGGCGGGAGCGCTCCGGTGGTTCCGGTGACGACCCGCTATTTCGCCAATGATGAAGTGCTCATCAGCTGGGATGACCAGCAGGTGCTGATGCTGTGCAGGGAGGCGGTGTACCTGCAGATTCCTGCCGGCAAGGCAGGTGACGTTGCGCTGGCCACCGAACAGCGGCAGATGATTGCCTACCAGGCGCTGATGTCGGGAATGGGTTCGCTTGCGACCGTGGCCGAAGCGGCAGGTGATTCCGTAGTGGTGGCAGACGACGGTAGCGAGACCCGTCGCGCAGGTGAGAGCAGCTGGGCCTATGGGGTGGAACGCCATGACATCACTACCCAGCGCATGGCCGATGGCGCGCTGCGGATCCGGGCGCGCAAGACCGAGACCGTGAACAAGGCCAAGCCTGCGGAGCCGGACGACATGTTCAGTACCGAAGACGACCAGGCGGCGCGACTGTCGGAGCTGGCGCCGGTCGGCAGCTGGACCGAGGTGGTGGTCCATGGCGGCCCGCGCCAAGCGCAGGTGGATCCGGCGATGTCGTTGAAGGGATGGATCTCGATGGGGGACGACCAGGCTGCGACCGTGGCTGAGGCCCGCAAGCTGCATGAGTGCAAGTAAGGCGGGGTAGGTAGGGGTCAGAGCCCTTTGCTGTGGCAAAGGGATCTGACCCCTTTCATTGTCGGCCTCATCGTTCCATTTATGTGCTCAATATTCACTTGCGCGCCAGATTGGCAGGTCTAGAATGCGCCCCATGAACCGGATGCCGCTCCTGAAGTTTTTCACCCTGACCCGCGCAAGCGCGGAACGGGCGTATCTGCCTGGAGCCCCACGAGGCCGTTGAGACGGCCATCGCTGGACCTTCGACAGAGCGCCCTCCGGGGCGCTCTTTTCGTTTCACCCATCACCCGCTGTACCGCAAGGAGAACGTGCCATGCACCAGATCGCCGAGACCGAACGCTAGCCGCGCGCCCTGTCGCCAACCGGGGTGCGCGGCCCTCGAAGTTGGCTTTGCAGGAACCTTTCTCATGAACACCCAAGTCCTTTCCCGCCGTCGCAACCTTGGCATCATTGCCCACATCGACGCCGGCAAGACCACGCTGACCGAACGCCTGCTATGGAAAAGCGGCGAAATCCATCGCGTCGGCGAAGTGCACGACGGCAATGCGACCACCGATTTCTCGGCGATCGAGCGCGAGCGTGGCATCACCATCGGCGCGGCCGCCGTGCAGGCACAGTGGGCGCCGCGCGACCTGCCGCCGCATCGGCTGACCCTGATCGACACTCCCGGCCACATCGACTTCGCCATTGAAGTCGAGCGTTCGCTGCGCGTGCTCGACGGTGCCGTGGCCGTGTTCTCGGCCGTGGACGGCGTGCAGCCGCAGTCAGAGACGGTGTGGCGCCAGGCGCGTCGCCATCGTGTGCCGCTGATCGCGTTCGTCAACAAGATGGACCGCGTAGGCGCTTCGTTCGAGCGTGTGCTGGAGCAGCTGCAGGACAAGCTGCAGGCGCGGCCGTGGGCGCTCGGTATGCCACTGGGCAGCGAAAGCGATTTCAACGGCTGGGTCGACCTGGTCGATGAGCGCGTGCTGCACTGGCAGGATGGTGCCGTAACCACGGTGACCCCGTGGGACGACGCGGCGCGCACCCTGTGGCAGCCGCAGCGCGACGCGCTGGTTGAGGCCGTGGCCGACCACGACGAACTGCTAGCTGATGCCTGGCTGGAAGGTCGCGCGATCGATGCGGAACTGCTGCGTGCGGCGATCCGACGGGCGACGCTGGCCGGTGCAGGCGTGCCGGTGCTGGCCGGTGCCGCGTTCAAGGACAAGGGCATCGAAACCCTGCTGGATGCGGTGGTCGATTACCTGCCGTCGCCGCTGGATCGTCCTGCCGTGACCGCCGAGAGCGAAGACGGCGACGTGGTGCTGCCGCCGGATCCGGACGGTCCACTGGCCGGCCTGCTGTTCAAGATCACCCACCAGCAGCACGGCGCGCTGAGCTTCGTGCGGCTGTACTCGGGCACCTTGAAGGTCGGCGATGCGGTGGCCAGTTCGCAGCATCCGCAGGGGCGGCGTGTCAGCCGCCTGGTGCGGGTGCAGGCCGACCAGACCCACGACATTGAACAGGCCGTGGCCGGTGACATCGTCGCGGTGCTGGGCTGGAAGGATGCGGTCAGCGGCGAAACGCTGAGCGACCGCGCGCAGCCGCTGCGCCTGGAAAGCATTCAGGCACAGGCACCGGTGCTGGCCTGGCGGCTGGAACCGGCACGCGCGGCCGACCTGATCCGGATGGCGCAGGGCCTGGCCAGCCTGGCCCAGGAAGATCCGTCGTTCCGTGTCGAAACCGATCGCGACACGGCGGAGACCCTGGTCTGGGGCATGGGCGAGCTGCACCTGGAGGTGATGGTCGAGCGCCTGCGCAGCGAATGGAAGGTAGACGTAGGCGTAGGTGCGCCGCGTGTGGCCTACCAGGAGACGCCGATGCGTGCGATGGCCGGGGTTGTGGGCCGGCTGGTCAAGCAGACCGGCGGTCAGGGCCAGTTCGCGCACGTGGTGCTGGATGTGTCGCCGCGCGAAGACGGCCAGGTGGTGTTCAACGATCGCATCGTTGGTGGCGTGGTGCCCCGCAGCTTCATCAGCGCCGTGGAGAAGGGCGTGCGTGCTGCGCTGTCTGAAGGCCCTCAGGGTCATCCGGTGGTCGGTATCGAGGTCAGTCTTGTCGATGGCCAGACCCACGCCAAGGACTCTTCGGAAATGGCGTTCCATCGCGCCGGTGCCGAGGCGATCAAGGCGGCGCTGGCCGAAGGTGGCACGCAACTGCTGGAGCCGGTGATGGCAGTGACAGTGCATTCGCCGTCGGCGTCGGTGGGAGATGTGGTGGGCGACCTCAACCGTCGCCATGGCCGTATTGCCCGCATCGAAGACCAGGAGGGTCGCGCCGAAGTCAGCGGCTTTGCGCCGCTGGCGCAGCTGGTGGGCTACACCACTTCGCTGCGTTCGCTCAGCCAGGGTCGGGCGAGCAGCGAGGCGCACCTGCACGGCTACGAGCCGGTACGCGCTGCGTGAGGAAAGGTGAGGGGAGCCCGTAAGCGGGCTCCCTTTTTTTGTGGGGGTTGATGGTGTTCCGTAACCACGCTGGCGTGGATAAATCCGCATCAGCACGCGAGTATTTGCACTGCATTGCAACAAAACTGCAGAAAAAGCTGGATTAAAGTGATGCCTCACGATAAATTGCGCACCCCCCGTTGCTCGCCGCCGCCCGCACCCCTCTCATGCGTGATGACAAAGACCCCGGAACCCTGGAGCTGACCCTGCCGCGCAAACGCGGCCGTCCGCCCAAGTTCGGGTACGCAATGAGCGACGCACAGCGGGCCGCGCGCTACCGGGCGCGCCGGGCAGGGCAGGCCAACCACGCCGATGTGCGCGCCTGCAGCGACATGGTGTTGCTGGACAAGATCCGCGCTGCGGTCAGCGCCCGCGACACCGAGCTGGCCGGCTTTCTGGTCCACGTTCTCTGGCAACGCTACCCGCTGCAGTTGAAATAGGCCGCCGGTGGGGTGGCCGTTGTCATCGAGCTTGTTGATAATGCGGGATTCAGGTTGTTCCCGCTGGCGCGCCCGGGATGGCAGGCGCGCATGATCGAACGGTTCCCAAGATGACCACCACCAGCGACACCACCACCGAAGCGGCGCCCGCCGGTACCCCCCTGTTCTACACCCGTCCGGTGCCGCTGCAGGCCGATGTGCACGCCGACCTGCGCATCCTGCCGGGCAGGCTCGAGTTTGCCGCTGGCAACAACGCCATTCCGCTGGTGCTTGGCGAGTTCTCGCTGGCCCTGCATCACTTCCCGATCCTGTTCGCCGGCCCGACCGCGGTGCCGATGGCGGCCGTCGGCGTGTCGGAAGAGAACCTGTTCATCAAGGACGGCCTGTGGGAAGACGAGGCCTACATCCCGGCTTACCTGCGTCGCCACCCCTTCATCTTCATCGACACCGGCGCGGACAACGATTTCCTGCTGGGCATCGATGAAGAGAACCCCCGCGTGGTCAAGGGGGGTGACGAAGGCCAGCCGCTGTTCGTCGATGGCAAGGCCACCGAGATGGTGCAGCAGGCGCTGGAGTTCTGCGGCCAGTTCACCCGCGAGCACGAACAGACACAGGCCTTCTCCAAGGCGCTGATCGAGAACGGCCTGCTGGTCGAACGCAACGCCACCGTGCGTACTCCGGACGGTCGCGAGTTCAACCTCAACGGCTTCCAGGTGGTCGATGTCGAGAAATTCGTCGCACTGCCGGAAGCCACTGTGATCGAATGGCACCGCAGCGGCTGGCTGGCGTTGATCCACCAGCATCTGATGTCGCTGGGTCGCTTCAACGACCTGACCCGTCGCCAGGTCGAGCGCCTGGCGGCCTGATCAGGCCGATGGTGCGGCTTCCGCCCTGCGGGAGCCGTGCCACTGCTGCAATCCCTGCAGCAGTCGCCGCGCCTTGACCCAGTCAGGCGCGGCCTTACGCCCCAGCTCCCACAGGTCGGCCGCGATGCCGGCTTGCGTGGTTGCGCCGCAGATCTGCAGCGTACCCTGCAGGCGATGCGCGTGATGGCGCAGCGCATCCGGAGCGGCGCCGGTAACGGCGCGCTCGATGGCAGTCAGTTCCATGCTGATGTCGGCCACATAGACGGAGTCGATGTGAGCCGTGCTGGCAGGTGCAACGTGGCTCCCCAGCGCTGGCAACGCCAGTACCTGCAGCAGCTTGGCGATCTGCAGCGGCTTGGTCAGCACCGCGTCGAATCCTGCTGAGCGACAACGCGCTGCATGGCGATGGCCCGTGCGTGCCGACAGCGCGATCAGCAGCAAGGGCGTGTGCGCCTGCGCACGCAGCCGGCGCGCGAGCGCATAGCCATCCATGTCGTGGAGCTCGATGTCGAGCAGCACCGTGCCGCGCGGCCGTCGCGCCTGTTCTTCCATCGCACCGCTGGCATCGGCAAGCGCATGCACATCCGCGCCCAGGCGCCGCAGCTGGGCGGCCATGAGGCGGCGGTTGAGGCCATGGTCTTCGACCAGCAGCAGATCCAGGCCGGCGAGCGGCTGCTCACTAGCGACCACGCTTGTAGTCGGCGGGCGGTCCCTGGCGATCCGCACCGGCAGGCGCAGGGTGAAGCGGCTGCCGCGTCCGTGGACGCTGTGGACAGTCAGATCGCCGCCCATCGAGCGGGCCAGTTCACGTGCGATCACCAACCCCAGCCCGCTGCCGCCGCGCTGCAGCCCGTCCTCGCCCTGCTGGAATGGGTGGAACAGGGATGTTGCCTGCGCAGCAGAGATACCAATGCCGCTGTCGATTACATCCAGCAGCAGCTCATGCGGTCGCGTTGGTGGTCGCAGCTGCACGCGCAGGTCGATGCCGCCGACATCGGTGAACTTCAGTGCATTGCAGAGCAGGTTGTCGACAATCTGGCGCAGCGCATCGGGATCCAGCAGGACCAGCGGCGCCGGCGCTGCATCGCAGTCCAGCCTGAGCTCCAGGCCTTTCCTGCGTGCGGGCGGGCGGATCGCATCCAGCGACTGGTTGCACAGCAGTGCGACGTCGCAGGCTTTTGGCTGCGGCGCGAAGCCACCACTGGCGAGACGCGAAAAATCCAGCGAGCGATCCAGTAGCCCGCGCAGTGAGCGTCCTGCGGCAGCCATCGCCGCGAGTAGTTCGCGGCGGCCCTCCGCAGAATGCGCCTGGTGCAGCGGGGTGATCGAGCTCAACAGCGTCTGCGCGGCATTGCGCATCTCATGGCTGATCATGCCGAACGCGCGAGCACGGTCGCGTTCGCTGCGGCGGAAGCGGTGCCGTAGCGGATTCCAGAGAAGCGGGAGACCGGCCAGCGCGGCGATCAATGCCAACAGCCAGGCCGGCGGCGGCGACCGCACCCGGTCCAGCGCTTGCTCCACCGACGCTGGCAGCGTCTGCTGCGCCCAGAGATGCAGCAGGCCAGCGTGTTCTTCCAGCGTGATGTCGCGCAGGCCCCGGTCGATGCGCTCAAGCAGGTGCCTGTCCTCCCGACGAGCGAGCAGGTGCAGGTCGGTGGAGAAATCGCTGCTGATCGGCTGCAGCAGCAGATCGCCGCTGAAGTAGCGGCGGATCATTGGCCGCAGCGTCGTATCCATGCCGATCGCCGCATCCGCTGTGCCGGCAATGACCGCTTCAAGTGTCGCGTGCCGATTGGAAAGGGAATGCAGGCGAATCTGTGGATGATGCGCGCCCAGCCAGCCGGCGTAGGGGCCGCCCTCAACCACGGCCAGGGTCCGTCCATCCAGCTCCGCCAGGCTGCGTGGCAGCCATTGGCCGGAACGCCCGGCAAGCACCGTCCTGCCGCCACGAAAGGGGGCGGAGGCAATCAGATCCGGGCAGGGCAGCTGCAGATGTGCGGCGCCACCCACCACCAGCACCAGATCGGCATCGCGGCGACACACGGCAGCCACAGATTCTGCAGTGGTGGGGTGGGGCAGGTCGCGGAAACGCAGTTGGGCATGCCGCGCCACCAGGGCTGCATAGCCGTGGGCGAGCGTGGGCAAGGGCGTTGTTTCTGCAAGTGGGGCGGGTACCGGGCGAAGGGAAGGGGCCGTTGCAACCCGTACCTCGCTGCCCGGCCCCCAGCGTTGTGATCGGACATCTTCCGCAGATGCCGCCGGCAGCAGCAGAAGAACCAGCAGCAGGGCCAAGGAGGTGCGCAGGCGCGAGCGGTCCGGCCTGCTCATGGCGGACTCGCGTGTGGGCGCATGGCGTAGATCTCGGCGTCGTTGCGCAGGCCAAGCTTGCGCAGCGCGGCAACCTTCTGGGTGCTGACGGTCTTGACGCTCCGGTGTCGGCGCAGCGCGATCTCGGACACGGTGAGCCCGGTGAGCAGCAGTTCCAACACCTCGCGTTCATTGCGGCTGAGTTCACTGCAGTCGGCAGGCAGGATGAAGTCAGGTGGCAGGCGGCCGAGCCCCTGATGCACGCGCACAATTGCCTCTGACAGCATCGGCAGTGGTTCGGCCTTGCCGACGATGCCGCTGACGCCGGCGTTGATCAGGTGGCTGAGGTTGGTCGCGGGTGAGAGCGTGGCGAAAACGAGCAGCGGAATGCTGGGGAAGGTATCGCGCAGCAGGGGGATCAGCTCGGCGCTAGCGCGGTCGCCGGGGGCCAGGCCCAGGTCGATGATCGCCACATCGACGTGCAGCCGATGCAGGGTGGTGATGAGGTCTTCGCTGAGGGAGTGGCTGGCGACGATGCTGAAGCGGCGGTCGCGGTTGAGGTGCAGGGCGATGCCGCGACGGACGACCTCATGGTCGTCCAGAAGCGCCAAGCGCAGCCGGCGCGGTGCAGGATGTCCATTCATGCGCAGGGAGGTGATCAGCGCCCCATGGGCGTGGTCATCATTTTGGCGTCACTGTCACGCCGGGCATCGGATTTCCGGGATTTTTGCGATTATTCCTAAGAATCGATGTGCTGCGCGCATCGGTTCCGCGAACGTCATTGATGTAGTGGATGGAACTCATCGACACCGGATCAGCGGACCGACTGCGGCACCCGCCTCAACCTGGCAGTGTCGTAACCCATCGCTGCAATGCGCTGCACCGCCTGCCGGTAGTCGCTTTCCGAGACCTGTGGCGTACGCGCCATGTACCAGACGTAGTCGCGCTTGCTGCGGGCCACAATGGTCTGGCGGTAGCCATCATCGAGCCAGGCGATGATGTATTCGGCCTGGATCGGCCAGATGAACTGCATGCCCCAGATCGCACCGTTTCCTTCTTTCTCCACCCGGCCGATCGGATGCATCGACTTCTGTGGGGCATCGAAGCTGCCCTTGCGATAGGTGAAGGTAGTCTGGATGCGTCCATCCGGCCGTAGCGCGTAACTTTCCACCGCATCGAAGGCCTCGCGTTCCGGGCGCGATGGAATGTGTGCGATCACATACCAGTCGCCCATGAATCGCGGCACATCCACCGATGGTGGCCGCGGCAGGGGCCGGGTGTCGCTGGAGCTGCAGCCTGCACCGAACAGGCCGGCTGCGAGCAGAGGAAGCAGAGGGAAAATGCGCATGTCACACCTCAGCGTGGGCGGAACAGGTAATGGGCCACCAGCCACTGCTGGCCGTTGTCGTAGCCGAACAGCTCGGCACAGGCCATCCAGAACATCCGCCAGCGCTGCCACCAGATCTTTGCCGCGGCCTGGCCGTAGGTGGCGACCAGTACAGGCATGACCTCTTCGCGGGCGGCGTCCTGGTTGGCCAGCCAATGATCAGCGGTGCGCTGGTAGTGGCTGCCATCCAGCAGCCAGCGCTGTTCCAGCCGCAGGTCGCGCTGGAAATGCAGCAGGGTGTCGGCGGCGGGCATCAGCCCACCCGTGAAGAAGTGGCGGCCCATCCAGTTATCGCCGCCGCTGGTCTCGAACGGATACATCAGCGTGCGGTGGGCGAAGATGTGCACGAACAGCGCGCCATCCGGTTTCAGCCATCGTGCGATGCCTGCCAGCAACCGCTCATAGTTGCGTACGTGTTCGAACATCTCCACCGACACGCAGCGGTCGAACTGTGCCGTTGGCAGTTCAAGCTCGTTGACGTCGCAGGTCAGCACCTCGACGTTGCCCAGGCCGCGTGCCTGGCACTGCGCCATGATGTGCCTGCGCTGGCTGTGCGAGTTGGAGACGGCGGTGATATGCGCCTGCGGAAAGCGTTCGGCCATCCACAGCGTCAGTGAGCCCCAGCCGCAGCCGAGTTCAAGGATCTGCTGGCCGTTGGCCAGGCCGGCGCGTTGGCCGTACAGCGCCAGCATGGCGTCTTCGGCCTGATCCAGCGTTTCGCGGCCAGTGGGGTAGTAGCAGCTGCTGTACTTCAGGCGTTTGCCCAGGCAGGCCTGGAAGAAGGCCGCGGGAACTTCGTAGTGCTGACGGTTGGCCACTTCGGTATGCAGCGCGAGTGGGCTGTCGGCCAGCTCGGCGATGCGCCGGCTGAAGCGTGCCGATTGGCCTTCGATGCCGCCCTCGCTTTCCTCATGCAGGCGTTGCGCGCACAAGCGGCGGATGCCCGCACGCAGCGCCGCATCGGGCACCAGTCCGCGTTCGGCCCAGGCGATCAGCCCGGTTTCCGCATCTTCGACCGGATTCAGTGACGGGATCGCGCTCATGCGGAATGCTCCTTGGAAGAACGGGGGAACCAGGGAAAGAACATCGACGTGCTGCGCTGGTACTCGCGGTAGTCTTCGCCGCGGCTACGCAGAGCCTGCTTCTCGGTGAACGGAATGCCGCTCAGATAGCGCAGGAATACATACATCAGCAGCGGGCCGGACCACGCCAGCCACCACAGTGGTGAGCCCACCGCCAGCAGCACGTAGCTGAACCAGTGCAGCCATTCGAAGAAGTAGTTGGGGTGGCGCGAGTAACGCCAGAGTCCTTGGCGGCAGGTCAAGCCCTTGTTCGCCGGGTCGGCCCGGAACCGGGCCAGCTGCCGGTCGGCCAGCGCCTCGCCGCCGACGCTGATCAGCCAGACGCCCGCGGCGGCAACCACCCACAGCGACAGCCCCGGCCTCGGATTGGCCACCACGGCGACGAAGGGCAGGGCAAACAGAACGATCAGCAGCGCCTGCGCCATGAAAAAGCCGAAGATCTTTCCCTGGTGGCCGTGCCAGTGTTCCCGCAGATAACGGTAGCGGCCGTCCTCTTGTTCGTGACGGACCCGGTGCCAGAGATGCAAGGCCAGGCGGCTGCCCCACAGCCCACCCAACAGACCCAGCGCGAGCCGTGGCATCAGCGCGCCATCGCCCAGCAGTGCCAGCAGCAGCGCCGATGCACCCACGCCTTTGGCCCAGAGCACATCAACCACGCCGATGTTGGTGTGGCGACGCTGCCAGGCCCAGCCCCAGCTCATCACCACTACTGCGTACAGCAGCACCCACCCTGGATTGATCATGACGATGCTCCGGCAAGTGGTGGATGATCTGAAGGCCGGGACCAGCGACGGGCCGCGGCACACAGCAGCGGCAGGGCGATGCTCCAGCCCAGACCGAGGACCAGCAGCCCCTGCCAGGCGGGCGCCCGGAACTGCACCGCATCGAAACCCCGGGAGGCCGAGAGATAGGCCAGTGGCGCGAGCAGCAGGCCGAACAGGATCGGCAGTGCGGGGTGCCGCAGCAGGAAACGCATCGAAGTAGTCAGCGTCATCGCGAACGCGGCCCACAGCGCCATGATCCACGGCGGTGGTGCCCAGCCGAGCGATGCCGCCGCATAGCGCACCATGCCACTGGCCGCTGCGCTGGCATCCACCAGCCAGGCGCAGGCCAGCGCAACCAGCAACAGGCGAAGGTCCACGCCCGGCTTGGGGGATGTCAGCAACTGGCTGGCCACGTAGAGGCTTGCCGCGAACAGCGCTGGCCACTGCCAGCCACGGCCGGCACCGGCCACCGCGCACAGCCAGACCAGCTGGTTGCCGATGAGGTTGGCCCAGAATCGGCGCATTTCAGTGGCCATCGCTCGCCGCCGCCATAGGCCGATGGCCCGGACGCGCCAGCAACAGATGCGACACGCCGATCGAACGCTCCAGGAAGCCCCCCTCGCAGTACGCCAGATAGAACTCCCACAGACGGCAGAAGCGCGCGTCGAAGCCCTGCGCATGCACCGCAGGCAGCTGGGCGAGGAAGCGATGGCGCCATGCACGCAGGGTCAGCGCGTAGGAATGGCCGAAATCCTGCTGTGCGATCAGCTGCAGGTCGCTGGCCCGGGTCTTGGCCGCCATGATCGCGTTGATCGAGGGAATGAAGCTGCCCGGGAATACGTAGCGCTTGATGTAATCAACACTGCGTCGCGCCTGTTCGTAGCGCTGGTCCTCGATGGTGATGGCCTGCAGCAGTGCCACGCCGTCCGGCTTCAGCAGGCGCTGCAGCGTGGCCATGTAGGTATCCAGGTATTCGGCACCAATGGCTTCGATCATCTCGATCGACACCAGCTTGTCGTAGCGGCCCTGCAGGTCCCGGTAGTCCTGCATCAACAGGGTGACGCGCCCCTGCAGGCCGGCAGCCTTAACACGTTCCGTGGCCAGTGCGTGCTGCTCGGCGGAAATGGTGGTGGTGGTGACGTGACAGCCATAGTGCTGGGCCGCATGCACGGCGAAACCACCCCAGCCGGTGCCGATCTCGACTACGTGGTCGCCGGGCTTGAGTTGCAGCTGCTGGCAGATGCTGTCCAGCTTGCGTCGCGACGCCGTCTCCAGCGATTCACTGTCATCTGCGAACAGGGCAGAGGAATACATCATGTCCCGCGACAGGAACAGCGCGAAGAAGTCGTTGCCGAGGTCGTAGTGCGCCGCGATGTTGCGGCGACTGCCTTCACGGCTGTTGCGGCGCAGGCGGTTCCAGCCGCGCAGCAGCCAGCCGCCCACGCGGGCCGGGCCGTGCTCCATGCTGTCGAGCAGATCGCGGTTGCGTACCAGCAGCCGCACCAGTGCCACCAGATCATCGCAGTGCCAGTCGCCGTGGATGTAGCTCTCGCCAGCGCCGACGCTGCCCTGTGCAGCCACTTTTCGATAGAACGCCGGATCGTCGATGGTGACCGTGACCTGCAGGTCGCCGCGGGCTTCACCCAGCCAGACCTCACCCAGCGCATCGCGCACGCACAGACGGCCGTCGCGCAGGGGCGCCAGCTGCGCCAGCAGGCGCCTGCGCAGGAAAACGTCGAGCGTGCCCGGCTGTGGCAGGGCTACCGAGGGATTCATCTCGTTCATCGTGGTTTCTCGGCAAGGGAGGGGTGGTCGTGGACCGGGTTACGCTTCAGCCACAGGCGCAGCGCATGCCAATGAATGGCGGCCACCACCTGGGTGGTCATCAACGGATAGCAGGCGAGGACGCGCGCAAGGCCGCGTCTGTCCAGCGGGCGCCGCTGCATGGACTGGGTGGCGTCGAACTGGCGCACGCCGTCACGCCACACCTGCATGTGCACGCGCAGGTCCTCGCCGGGTGCGTTGAACCGCCAGTCATAGCGGCAATCCATCGGCATGAACGGCGAGACGTGGAAGCACTTGTCGAACTGCCAGCGTAGTGATGCGCCCTCATGGAGCGCGGTCGATGCCGGCAGCACGTATGCGTGGCGTTCCTTCCACGGGGTATTGGTGATGTCGGCGACAATGCAGTCCAGCGTGCTGCCGTCAGCCTGGTAGCAGTAGTAGAAGCTGACCGGGTTGAACACGTGGCCGGCAAAGCGCAGATGGGTGAGCAGGCGCACGGGCCCGCAGGGGCGGTGGCCGAGGGTGTTGGCGGCGTGGTCGCGCACGGCATCGGCGAGTGGTTGCGCGGGATCACCGAAGTAGTCGCTGCGGCGGAACTCGGCCAGGTTACGCCGGTTGACCGACCACAGCCAGCGTCGTGCGAACACGGTCTCCAGCTCATCCAGATCCAGCAGCAGCTGCGCGACCGGGTAGCGGAATGCGTGCGGATGCGGGTGATGGCGCCGATGCATCACCTGTCCGGTATAGAGTGCGCTGGCGCTCACGCGGCGACCTCGCCGAACGCCGGCGCCAATCGATGCGGCTCGCATGCACGCAGTGCGTGGACCACGCGGTGGGCACTGCGGATGCCGTCTTCATGGAAGCCCCAGCCCCAATAGGCGCCGGCGAACCAGGTATGGCGCCGGCCCTGCAGTTCGCCCCAGCGCTGCTGCGCGCGCACTGCGGCATGGTCATGCACCGGGTGCGCGTAGTGCAGCGTACGCAGTACCTTGGCCGGATCGATCGCCTCGCTGCGGTTGAGGGTCACTACCAGCGGAGTGTCACCGGGCAGGCCCTGCAGCAGGTTCATGCAGTAACTGACCGTGCACGGCGCCGCGGGGTCACGCGGCACGTGCGCGTTCCAGGCGGCCCAGGCCTTGCGGTCGTGCGGCAGCAGCGATGCATCGGTGTGCAGCACGGCTTCGTTGGGTTGGTAGCGGATGGCACCAAGCACCTCGCGCTCGATGGCATCGGCGTCACCCAGCAGCGCCAGTGCCTGGTCGCTATGGCAGGCCAGGATCACCTCGTCGAAGCCTTCCACGCCGGCCGCACTGTGCACCCGCGCGCCCCAGGGCGTGCGCTCGACCGAATGCACCGGGCACTCCAGTCGTTCGCGCACCTGCCAACGGGCGCGCAAGGCTTCGACATAGCGCGCTGAGCCGCCTTTGACCACCCGCCACGGCGAACGCCCGGTCATCTGCAGCATCTGGTGATTGGCCATGAACTGGGCCAGATAGCGGGCCGGGAAGTCCATCACGGTAGCGGTTGGCGAAGACCATAGTGCCGAGGCCATCGGCAGCAGGTGCTCTTCGATGAAGGCCTCGCCATAGCGCTGGTCGCGCAGGTACTGACCGAGCGTCGGACCCTGGTCTTCCGCCAGCAGCAGCGGCGCGTCGCGGTAGAAGCGGCGCAGGTCGGCCAGCATGCCCCAGAAGCGCGGCGACAGCAGGTTGCGGCGCTGGCAGAACAGGCCGTCCAGCGAGGTGGCGTTGTATTCCACGCCGCTGCGCTCGCTGTGCATTGAAAAGCTCATCGTGGTCGGCTGCGAGGCCACGCCCAGCTCATCGAACAAGGCGGTCAGCAGCGGATAGTGCAGCGGGTTGAAGACGATGAAGCCCGTATCCACGGCCATGCGCCGGCCGCCCACCTGCACGTCATGGGTGTGGGTATGCCCGCCCAGGTAGTCATTGGCTTCAAACAGCGTGACTTCATGTTCGCCGTGCAGCCACCAGGCGCTGGCCAGGCCCGCAATGCCGGAGCCGATGATCGCGATGCGCATGTCAGTACCTCGCCTTGGCCAGTACCCATTCGGGAATCGGCTTGAGTCCTTTGACCAGGCCGACCACGGACATCGCACGCAGCCCGTACCAGGTCAGGTCGATCTCCCACCAGCGGAAGCCCTGGCGGACCGTGCCCGGGAAGAAGTGGTGATTGTTGTGCCAGCCTTCGCCGAAGGTGAGCAGTGCCAGCCAGAGATTGTTGCGGCTGTCGTCGCGGGTTTCGAAGCGGCGGCGCCCGAACCGGTGCGCCAGTGAATTGATGGTGACCGTGGCATGGAACAGCACCACGGTGGAGATGAAGAAGCCCCATACCAGCAGCTGCGGTCCGGAGGTGTGCAGTGCGGGTACCCAGCGCTCAAGCGCGGCACCCAGTGCATAGAGGCTGGCGGCCAGCAGCACCGGCACCGCGGTATCGAAGCGGTCCAGCCAGCGAAGTTCCGGGAAGCGGGCGAGATCGGGCACCCGCGAAAGATCGGTGGCGAAGGCCTCACGGGTCAGGAACCAGCCCATGTGGCTGCGCCAGAAACCCCCTTCGCGCGGTGAGTGCGGGTCCAGGGGTTGGTCGGCATGGCGATGGTGGTGGCGGTGATGAGCGGCCCACCACAGCGGCCCGCGCTGCACGCTGGCGGCACCGATCACCGCGAACACGAACTGCACTGGTCGCGACGCCTGGAAGGTGCGGTGCGAGAAGTAGCGGTGGTAGAACGCGGTGATCGCGAACATCCGCACTGCGTAGAGTGCAACGGCCACGATTACCGCGGTCCACGAGATGCCGACCCAGATCACCGCCAGGCAGGCTGCGTGCATCAATGCGAATGGCACCGCGCGCAACCAATCAATGCGGCCCGGCTGGCCCGCGCTGGCATCTGCACCGCTGCCGGTGTCGATCCAGCGCTTCAATGTACGCAGGAGACGGCGGCGTCGGCGGGGAAGGGGCGCTACAGAAGCCATGACGGATCTCGGCTGGAGTCGTGTCTTCCTCTACGCACCAGAACACAGAATGGATGCACTGCCGTGCAGATCGTTGCCGATTCACCTGGGCGTCACGGCGCAGTCGGCAACGAGTGGCTGCGTCCATGCCCGTTGCCACTCGGTCGCAGCGCTTTCACGCGGCGCTGATGCAAACCGCACCACCACCTGTGGGTAGCCGCCCCGCGCATCGCGAAGATTGCTGGTACCACGAAATTCCAGCAGCCGCCGGTCTGCGCTCGCATAGACAAGCGACAGGCGGGGTGCGATGCCGCCATACCAGGTGTCCAGGCTGACCTCGATGGACTGGGCATCGATACCCTGCCAGCGTAGCGGCCCGCTGCGCACCACCTGTACCGGGTAGAAGCGTTGCCGCGCCGGAACCAGAAAAGGCAGCGAGACGCGCTCACCACGCATCAAGGCAGGCCAATGCAGGCGCACTGCCGTATCGAATCCGGCGTCGATCACAGCATCTGCCGGCAGGGTGAGGCGACGCTGGCGCCGTGCGGAGGCGGCGGCTTCCTTCCAGCCGACCACGACCGTTCCGCCGTCGGCCACTACCTCCGCCGCCTGGCCGCTGCGCCTGTCCTCCAGGGTGTAGCCGCGCGCCTGTGCCTGCAAGGTGGCGGGCAGGTGCTTGCGTGCGAAGGGGCGTCCATCCGGACATTGGTACAGCACCCAGCGCTCGGAGCCGTCCTGGGCGGAGCGCTGCCAGTGCAGTTCCCGATAGGCGGCAGCCCCTTGCGGCGTGGTGGCAACACCTTCGATGCGCAGCCAAGGGCTGGCCAGTGCGGTGCAGGGCAGGCAGAGCAACAGCCAGATGGTGCGCATGAGGGACAACCTGTAGGGGGGCTCAAGGCTTACGGTGCAGAGGCGCGGCTGGATGCGCAGCCTGGCTGCATCCAAACGCTGCCCCCAGCCGTAGAGACAACAGACCTTCACCTGCCCGCCGCGAATGCAGATGTACCCTGACGCCGCCAGCCCTGCCTTCAACTTCGATAGCGTACGCATTGTGTCCAGTTCCCAGCAGCCGAGCAGCGAGCCGACGAACTGGGCCGGTGACATGGACGGTGTGGCGCGGCTGCGCGACCGCGATTGCTTCATGCGCATCTACGATCATTTCATGCCGCGCCTGTGTGTCTATCTGCGCGGTCTGGGTGCGCCCGAGGCAGTGGCCGAGGAGCTCGCGCAGGAGTGTCTGCTAAGGCTGTGGCTGCGCGCAGCCGACTACGACCCTGCGCAGGCAGCGTTGAGTACCTGGCTGTACCGTATCGCGCGAAACCTGCACATCGACCGGGTACGGCATGAGCGCAGCTGGATGCAGGTGCAGGCTGCGGTGGAGTACGCAGCGACGGCAGACGTGGTCGAGCGCAGCAGCGCCGAGCAGTTCGCCGACCAGGCCCGGCTGCGCCAGCGGATCAACGAGCTGCCTGCGGTGCAGGCGCGACTGGTCCGCATGTCCTATTTCGAGGCCAAGAGCCACGGCGAGATCGCAGAAGCGCTGGGTATGCCGCTGGGCACGGTCAAATCGCATCTGCGGCGCGCGTTCCTGCAACTGCAATCCAAGGTGGGAGGCGCGCTGTGAATCCGCACCACCATCTTCACGAATCCACCCTGATGAGCTATGCCGCGGGCGCGTTGCCGGCGCCGCTGAGCATTGTTGCCGGCACGCACCTGGAGCAGTGCCCGCAGTGCCGCCAGCGGCTGCGCGATGCCGAGGCGATCGGTTCGGCGCTGCTGGAGCAGACACAGCCGCCGCAAGGCGACGGTGATGCGCGTCGGGATGTAATGCGCGAGGCGATGTTGCGGCGCCTGACTACGGAGTCGCCGATCAGTGTTGCAGCGCCGGCGCGTCCAGTACCGCCAGAGCGGCCGGAAGCGGATCCCGATCATCTGCCGGCATCGCTGCATCCTTACTTCGGCACCTCGCTCAGTGGCCTGCGCTGGCGCTGGATGGCGCCGGGGGTGCATTGCATCCGCGCCGAACAGATGCCTTCACTGATCATGCTGAAGATCGCGCCCGGCAAATGCCTTCCCATGCACAGCCATGGCCGCGGTGAGCTGACCCAGATCCTGCGTGGCTCCTACAACGATGCCCTCGGGTTGTTCGCGCCGGGCGACGTGGCGGATCTGGATGAGGACGTGGAGCACCAGCCGGTGACCGCGCCGGGCGTGCCCTGCATCTGCGTATCTGCACTGGACGCACCGCTGGTATTCAGCGGCTGGCTGGCGCGGAAGATCCAGCGTTTCGTGAAGCTCTAACGGGGTGCTGTGATGAGCGCGATGAAGGGAATGCGCGTGTTGCTGACCGGTGTCGCCGGGCTGGTGGGGCAGGGCGTGGCCAAGGCCTGCCAGACTTCGCCAAGGGTTGCCAGCCTGACCGCTCTGGTACGGCATCAAGGCAGCCTTGCCGTCGCCGGTGACGAGCTGGTGGTGCCGGACTTCCTGCGCATCAATGAGCAGCGCGATGATCTGGTTGGCTACGACGCCTGCCTGTACTGCGCAGGCGCGCCACCTGTGGGCACTGCCGAGGCTGAGTACCGGCGGGTGACCCTGGATACCACGCTCGCCGTCGCGCGCGCCTGGGCCGCTGCGAACCCCCGCGGTTGCTTCCTGTATGTGTCTGGCGCAGGCGCGGACCCGCAAAGCCGGATCATGCCGCTGCGGATCAAGGGCGAAACCGAGCAGGCATTGCGTGCGTTACCGATCCGGACAGTCATGCTGCGCCCTGGTGGCGTCCGCCCGGTGGCGGGCACCGGTACCCGGCATGCCGTGCTGAAACCGTTGTACTGGGGTGGTGCACCGCTGATGAAACTGGCAGGGGTGATCACCCCTGCGCTGGTGACCAGCAATCTTGCACTGGGCCAGGCGATGATCGCGCTGGCCGGCATGGGCAACCCGCCCGCTACGGTGGAGTGCGCTCAGATCAATCGGATCGCTGCTGGCGAAGGAGACCCGATGGCCTGATTTCCGCAGGCCTGCGGAAATCAGAACACTCACAGTGCCACCGGATTAGCCTGCCACACCGAAAAGTTCAGCGCAGCGGCGAACGATATCCAAGCCAGGTAAGGCAGCAGCATCACCGCGGCACCGCGATGGATGCGCGCGAATGCAAAGATGATGGCGCAAACAAGTACCAGCAGTACAAGAATATCGATGAAAGCGAGGGCGCCCAGCTTCCAGCCGAAGAACAGCCAGCTCCACAGTGCATTGATGGCCAGTTGCAACAGATAGAGCGACAGTGCTGGCCAGGCCCCGCGCCAGCCGCGTTCACGCCAGACCAGCCACGCTGCAGTGGCCATCATTGCGTAGAGCAGGGTCCATACCGGACCGAACACACGGGCCGGCGGCGCCCAGGAGGGCAGTACGAGGCTGGCATAGAAGCTGGCGGCTGACGTCGAGGCCCAAGCGCCCAGCGCAGCGGCGGCAAACGTGATCGCGATCCAGCCCAGCAGGCCAACACCTTGCGTGCTCCTCCTCATTGCATGCATCTCCTGAATAGGTATGCCGACGCATACGCACAAGCGCGGCAGATGGATGCGGTACGGGCACCTTCAGTCCGAAGAGCTGGCGGCGCCTGTTCCCTGGCTCGTCGGCAACAGTGAAGGCCGCTGATCGAACCACTCGCGTGCCTTGGCCAGATGCCACTGGCGATGGTCGCCATCCAGCTCGATGCCGGCGCCGAGCAGTCCCCAGCGCAGGTAGAGATCGCCACGCTTGCGCTGTTCCAGCAGATCCAGCCGCGCGCGCACCGAAAGACGATCGTTCTCGGCCTGCAGGCCGTCGATCACCAGATGACCCGGGCGCCAGCGCAGCGTGGCCCGCGCATCGACCTGCCCGGAATCCAGCAGGGACAGGGTCCAGCGCGGGTAGTCGGTGCGTTCGGCAAACAGTGCCAGCAGTGGCCGTGCGTCACTCAAGGTCAGGTCGGTGGTGGCATCCACCTGGAACGGCGATTGCGCATCGATGCGCCCGCGCTTGAAGGCGGCGCGTCCTTTCCACGCCGTAGTGCGCTCGCTGCCCGCCACCTGCACATTGCGCAGTTCCACCGTGGTTCCGGACAGATCGAAGTGGCGCTGGTTGAAGTCGCCGCGTCGAAGCGTGGCATTCACGTCGAGGTCGCCGCCCATGTCCAGGCCCGCAACCTTCGCGCTGGCGTTGCGGCCCTGCAGGCGCGCGGTGCCGTGGCCAACGCGGCCGTCGGTGTCGAGCGTGGCGTCACCGCTGAGGCTGCCGGTGCCGCGCAGCAGCCGCACCTGTTGAGAGCCAAGGTAACGGTTGTAGGCGGCCAGGTCCGGGATGGTCGCTTCACTGAAGCGCAGCCGCGCGCGAACGCCCTTGCGCAGTTCCTGCAGGCGGCCGTCGCCGGTAAGGTCCACGGCCAGGTCGCGGCCATCGAACAGCCGCACGTTCCTGGCGTCGCTGGGGCGCGCGGTGAAGCGCGGCAGCCGGATCGCCAGCTGTGCCTGAGTGGGTGTCCCGGCCTTCAGCTCGCCATGCGCGCTGGCTGTGCCGGCCAGACGCACGCCGGCCACTTCGGCCACGGCTGCGGCCGAGGGAATATCCACGGTGCTGCCTTCGATCAGCTCACCATTGCGCAGGCGTAGATCCGCCTTCAGCGTGCCGCCGCCATCCAGCTGCAGCCACGGTTTGCGTACGAACAGGGCAGGGATCCAGTTGAGCGAGGTGAAGGTCCATTCGCCGCGCACAGTGCCGGAGCTGCGTTCCAGCAGCTGGGCAGGGTGCTGGAATGGAATCTCGCGCCCGGTGATGTGCAGGTCGGCATCGATGCCAGCGGCCGAATCCGGGCGTGGCGGCAGGCGTGCCTGCAGGCGCATGTCGTTGGCCACATTGAGCTGCAGGGCCAGCACGCCACGATCCGGCGCGCCGTCGCCGAGGTAGAGCGGAACCTGCCAGAGCGCGTGGTCACCAGGTTGCAGCTGGCCGTCCAACAGGTGGACCGCCAGTTGCAGGCGACCGGGAACCGGCGAGCTGGAGATGCGGGGCGTCTGCGCGTCCGTATCCATGCGCAGGCCCTGGCTGCGCGCGTCCACATCAAGTTGTGCATGCAGCAACTTCAACTTTGCAAGGCCGGGCGCCTGGTCGCGATAGTGGCGCGGATAGCTGAAGCGCGCGCTCAGATCCATGTTGCCCAACAGCTGCACGCCGTCATAGCTGGTGTCTGCTTTGCTGAACGAGACCTCGGAATCGAACAGTTCGGACGGGCCGCCGCGCAGCTGCTTGAGGAAGCCAACCGTGCCCTGGCCCTTGCCGATGATCAGCAGCTTGCCGAGACGGGCACTGCGGATGCTGTCGCTGTGGATGGCGTCGAAGCGCAGGGTCCAGCCCTGGTCGCTGCGTGGGGGCGACGGAATGGCGTCCTCGACGCGACTGATCTCGGCAGACACGCCTGTGGCCTGCAATCGGGGAACCCTCACTTCGCGGCGGAACAGGGGCAGCACGGCCAAGCGAGCGCTGGCACGCTCGGCGTGCAGCACGTAGACGGTGTGGTTGACGTGGCCGCGCATGTGCACGTTCCAGGCAATGACGTGGCCGGGCAGCAGCGTGATGGCCGGGCCGGTAGTCATCACGAACTTATGCGGCTTGCGGTTGGTGACCTGGTCGAACAGTGGGGTGTTGAGGAAGATGTTGCCGGCCAGCAGGTAGAGTACGTACACGCCCAGCAGGCTGTAGCCAGCGACGCGCCATCGGCGGAACCGGTGTGGAGTGCGTGCGGGAGTAGGGGGCATGTACTGCTCTAGAGGCCGGAATCTGCTCAACTATTGCGGAAATGATGGCGGTGGCGCGTGAAGCAGGCACGGGCCGCAGTGCGGCTCTGCTGGTGTCCGCCTTGATTCTCACGCCAGATCTGCAGGAGTCGCATGGAGATCCGAGCCGCCATCGCGGATGACTTCGGTGCCATGTGGGCGATCTTCAAGACCGCCATTTGCCGGCAGCTTCCAGGCCGGGATCTTATGCTGCCGGCGTCGTTCCGACATCGGTAGCTGGGCCTGGTCGATGTAGATGTGATGCACAGGTGTCTGTAGGACGACGTGGAGCAGGGGGCTCACAGTGAGCGGCCGCCACTGGTTCCGCGCACGAAGGCGGCGGCCAGCCGCAGCGCATCGTCGCTACCGCGATCGCCCCGCAGCGCGTGGACCAGGCGGGCGGGCGTGACACCCGTCCAGCGCACCAGATCATGCGTGGCATGGGCCTGATCGCTGTAACCGTGGCGCGCAGCGGCGGAAGCGATGGTCATGGTTTCTCCATCCAATGTGCGCAGCAACGCCTGCAGGCGGCGCACACGGGCGTATTCCTTTGGTGTCATGCCCACGGCGGCCAGGAAACGGGATTGCAGGCCGCGCAGGGACATTCCAAGCTGCCGTGCCAACTCGGCGATGCGCAGATCGCCTTCCGTCGCATCCAGCTCCGCAACCGCTTGTTCGACGCGCTCGTCCAGGGGGAAGCTGGTACACCGGTCCCGAAGGAGCTGCCAGAGAGGCGCGGGTGTATTGGTCGCCGCGCTGGCGCGTGCGGCGGCACTGAAGATCTCGGCGAAGGAGGCATCAAGTGTGTACAGATCTGGCGCCTGGTCGCGAAGTCCAGGCAAGCAGGTGCCGGCAACCAGGGCGCTCGCGGCAGGCTGCAGCCGCACACCAACACAGAACACCGCACCAGCGGCCTGCAAACGGATAGGCCCTGACTGCTGTGCCGCGAAACAGAACGGCAGATCGGAACGGATCCGGCCATCTGCGCCATGCAGCTGCAGCGGCACGCCAAGTTCGGCCAGCAACTCGCACCGGCCATCGGGATAGATGACCTGCACGTCATTTCCGGGAGCGTCGTCCTGCAGCCACCAGATGCACTGGACGTGACGGCGGAGGTCGTCGGGGGCCGGGTGTTCGCAGTAGTCCATGCGGCATCGGACGCCATCCTGCGCGTTTTTACAAGCGCCCCAAGTGCCACGCCGCTAAGCTGCGGCCAACCCATCCAGGAGGCCAGGGCATGTTGAAGTCGAAGATGGTTGTGCTGGGCGCAGGATTGGCGTTGGGAAGTGGCGCGGCCGTGGCGGCGCCGGCCGAGTTCGACTGGCTGGCCGGGCATTGGTGTGGCGGCTCCGAGGAGCGCAGGCTTGATGAGGTCTGGCTGCCCGAGGCCGGTGGCGCCTTGCTTGGCATGTCGCGCACGCTGAACCACGGCGACATGGAATCATTCGAGTACATGCGTCTGGTGTCTGCAGGCAAAGCGGCTGGCCTGCACGTGCAACCCAATGGCGTGGCGCCGACGACATTCGTCATTGCCGGGCATGGTGAGGACTGGGTGGTCTTTGAGAATCCGCAGCATGACTTCCCAAATCGCATCGAGTACCGGCGGGATGGCGAGTCATTGCAGGCGAGCATCTCTGGACCGGGCGAGGATGGGAAGCTGCTGCGGATTCCGTTTGACTATCGGCGCTGCGGAGAGTGAGTGGGAAGGCCGTCCAGGGCTGAGGTCCGGGATCTCAGGGCCGGGGAGGCTCCCGCCTGCTGGGCGGCAGTTCTGCTTTGAACATAATATACATTATGCGAAATGCTGTATCGGGCAGCTTCGGCGTTCGTATCTGATTGACGGGGAGAAGTTGCCCCACCTACTACGGAAAGTCGCCCCATTTGCTACGAAAAGTCGCCACACATTTGGTGGAACTCCCATCAAGGCGCCCCTAATTCGACGAAACCGCGATAGTGTTGCCTCAGATCTGGTCTAACGGCAGATTGGCGGGCAAATGGATTAGCTGGAGGAGCTCGGGCGATTCGGTTCGCCCTTTGGAGGCGATCGTGCCACGTACCTGCCAGGTAAAGGTGCTAATTCTTCGTTTGGAGCAGCATGCACAATCCAAAGGTGTTCGATGGTCTGGTAGGTCGGGCCACGTATGCGCTGGATCCGGATCGTCCGCTAGAGACAGGGCTTCTAGCCTCTACCTGACTCCAAAGGCAGTCAAATGTTGAGTGCTGCGAATCTGGAGTAGCACGTGCGGCAAGTAGGGCCAAATTTGCTTCAAATTCGACCCGAGTTCGTGACAATGGGGCCGGCCAAATAGCCAGATTTGATCCCTATTCGTGTCACTAGCCGGGATTGCAGCCAGGTGGTCATTGCTTCGGCGGCTTGCGTTTCGGTCTGACATCAGCAGCGACGCGAACTTCTTTGGATCGCTTGAGCGCTACTTCCAGTTGAGCTGGCAAATCTCGAAGCCCTGAAAGTTGCCCCTCGAGCGCATCACATCTGCCGCGCAGGAGATCGGCAGACTGACTGGCCGTGGCGGCCGCTGATTGGGCGGCCTGGATTTCCTGACGCAGCTGCTTCTCAAGTGCCCTGTGCTGTTCGGATGCCTTGCTTTGCTGCGCCTGGAGTTCCTTCGCCTCCTGGCGGGCTCGATCAACATCGCTGAGCGCTCGATTCTCGACAGATCTGACGTACTCGGTCCAGTCCTCCCGCTCAGATTTCGCCGTCTCTAGAGCATCGTGAAGCCGGGCATCGAGTTGCTGTCTCGCTGTCTCGGTTCGGTCGGCTCTTCGACGCTCGAGATCTCGCTGCTCTGCAAGTTCAGAGATCTGTAGCTGAAGCTGGTCGATCAGGTGCTGTAGCTCTGAAGCTTGGGTCGTTGCAATTCTCTCCCCAATAAGTGCAGCGTCGCGCTCGGAACGCATTAGCGTCAGCTCGTCATCTACAAGTCGGGATTTAGCCTCCAGTGCATCGCGCTGGGCGGCCAACACCTGCTCAGCCTCTGCAAGCTCTCGGTGGGCGGCCTCCTGGGCATGCTTCAGCGCCAGCTCCCACCATTGCCCGGCGAGCTCTGCCAACACTACTGGCGCTCCTTCCAAGTCCGAACGCGCTCGCTGCAGGCGCGTCCCAAGTCGGTTCCACCACGTCTCCAGCCAGCGGGTCACGGTATTCGGTGAGCCTGTCCCCAAGTGAGCCCGGATCCGCTCGACGGTTGGGCGCTCGCCCTTGGCTACCAGCTCGTCGGCGGCGGTATGAACGTCAGATTCAGTGATGCCGCGGGCCATGCGAAGTCTCCTTTACTGGCGCCCTACTCTGCTGGTAACGTACTCGCGATAAGTGATGATTATCGCGGGTACAATATCTAATTCGTAGTATACATTACATAGTATGAAATATAATTCGGCGATTCCCGTGCTCGCGGCGACGGCCACCAGCCTGGTGCTGCCCGAACAGCTGGCCCAACAAGCTGCCGATGCGGTGCGCGAGTTGCTGGCCGAAGCCGCGGCTGAGAACACCACCCGCAGCTACACCAGTGCCCTGCGCTACTGGGCAGGCTGGCATGCGGCGCGCTACGGCATCGAACTGGCCTTGCCGGTGCCCGAAGCCACCGTGCTGCAGTTCGTGGTCGACCACGTGCTGCGCCGGTCGGCTGAAGGTGAATTGGCTTGGGAACTGCCGCCGACCGTCGACCAGGCCCTGGTGGCGGCCGGCCTGAAAGCCAAGCCGGGCCCGTGGACCTTGGCCACCGTGCGCCATCGCGTTGCCGTGCTGTCCACCGCGCACCGACTCAAGCAAGTGGCCAATCCCTGCGAGCAGCCGGCGATCCGCACCGTGCTCAGTCGCGCCGCCCGGGCCGCGGTCAAGCGCGGCGAACGGCCGCGCAAGAAGACCGCCATCACCCTGCCCGAACTGGAGGCGCTGCTGACCACCTGCGACGACAGCCTGGAAGGGATCCGGGATCGCGCCCTGCTCTGCTTTGGGTTCGCCAGCGGCGGGCGCCGACGCAGCGAGATCGCCGCCGCCGACCTGCGTGACCTACGACGGATCGGCGAGGCGGGCTATATCTACCGACTGGAGCACAGCAAGACCCAGCAGGCCGGCGTCACCGCAACCTCGACGCCGGACAAGCCTGTGCTGGATCGGGCCGCCCTCGCCCTGCAGGACTGGCTGGACGCGGCGGGGATCACTGAAGGGGCGATCTTCCGGCGGCTATGGAAACAACGAGTGGGCCCTGCCCTGTCCCCGGCTGCCGTCGGCGAGATCGTGCAGCGGCGGGCGAGACTGGCCGGGCTGGAGGGGGATTTTGGCGGGCACAGCCTCAGGTCGGGGTTCGTGACCGAAGCCAGCCGCCAAGGTGTGGCCCTGCCGGCGATCATGCAGCTGACCGAACACCGGTCGGTGTCGAGTGTCGTGGGGTATGTTCAGGCTGGCGGCGCTGCGGCGAACCCCGCTGCTCGTCTTTTGGAGGACTGACCAATCACGGGTGGGGGGATTTCGTGTCATTACTGCCGGAAGCGGACACAATGCCTTGAGCCGCCAAGCCCCCGGTAGCCTTTCTACGACGTCTTGTCGTCGAATGCGGTCGGTTCAGTAAATGGATTTGTGCAACTCGTTACCCACACCAGGATAGGTACTGATCGACCCGTCAGCGGTCACGCGTACCACCGCAGTCGTGTGCCAAAACTGAGTAGGCCGATTACTGTTACTGGAATCGGTCTGACGCAGAATAACTAGGAGCAACAAGTCGGCCTGCTTTGCCGCTAGGTATCGGCGAACGAAATCTGCACTACACAACAATCTGGCACCAGTGCTTCGTCCGTCATCGCGCCGATCGGGGATCTGGCACCAAACCTGGGCTTGGGCGACGCTCACGCCCACTGGATCGACCCAAGTTCGACCGAACGAATCGCTCGGCGTGAGCTGCCCGAAGCCGATCGCATCCCTCGACAACCTTACCCGATGCGCGGCGCCGGTGACGCCCAAAATGTCTGCTTCGTCGATCCCGTTTGATCCGTGCGAGTGGACAATCCATGGCTGATAAGGCTTGTGGGAGCTGCCAAGACGGCCTTGCGCTTCCTCGTCGCTTTCCAGGTGCGGCAGGAACGCCTGAAAAGGCTCCTGTTTCGCTAGGCGCGCAGCGACCTTGTCCGCTGCCTTGGTCGACACCAACGCCGATTGGACGTGTACCGCGATACCATCAACCGAACTCCAGTCGCCATCGACGACCACCCATTCCTCCAGCGCCTCGCCGAGCCCCAGCACCGCGCGCAACTTACCCAAGTCGGTCGTCAATCCAACGCCCTCGGGTCTGATTTCGCGAAGGTTGATGCGCGTCTCCAAAGGCCGCCAATCAGTTCCGTCAGCAAGCCACAGACCATCTTCGCTTGTAAGCGTCCGGCGTTGCAGCCACGCCTCGAAGGGATGGTCTTCATCATACGGCGTCTGCACAATAGGGTGCGCGGCCAGGTATTGCCCGGCCACAGCAAGGAACCCATGCCAGCACAGCTGCTCGCCGTAAGTGTGGTACTCATCAGTGATCTCGCCGCGCCCCTGCCGCCTGTTTGGCGCCCGCCCAGCCAGGTCATACATGTGCGTGATCTCAGCGTCGTGTGCACGCACCCAGTGGTTGATATCGTCGCGAGTCTGCCACTTGCGCTGACCGAATAACCTGCTCAGCCTGGAAATGTCGGACTTGTCGAAATCGTATTCAAAGTGGAGCTCCCTGGCGGGAACTGGCACGCCGTCAGGTCGCGACTCCGCAAACGACGATTGTGGGTAGTCGCGAGATTTGATCGGGGCGAACGACGAGCAGTTTACTTCCCGTATGGCCTTCAATTCGGTCCGTGTCAAGCTCAAGGTCCCTGCCCTTTCGCACGCCACTAGCGCGGCCTTGGCGAAGTGCTGCCGAAGAACGTGTGGACCATCCTGACCAATCGCGATACGCACCAACCATTCGGAATGGGAGGTAACGACAGCGGGTGCATCCAATGCGATGCGCGCCATGGCGATCAACAACCACAGCTGGGCGTGCAGATAAAAGAAAGGCAGCTCCTTGGCGTGAAATGGCGCAGCATCCTTCGTGTCGAAGCGACGGACCAACGCGTCGAGGACGTCCCGTCGCCCCAACCGCACCGCCGTTCTGGCGCTATGGGCGGCCATCCAACGGCGATCGGCATTGGGTGCCCCCAGCCCAAACCAGATCAGACCGGCGGCCACTTCCACCGGGTCGTCCTTCGGATAAAGGTCTTCTTCCCAGGCTCCTTCCGTCACCAGCGGTGCCAGCTTCGCCGCCCCGCCGCTCAGCAGCCGATGAAGCGCTTTCTGACCAGTGCCCGGCTCGGCCTTAGAATTGAAGTGCGCGGCAAAGGCAAGCCAAACCGAGGCCGGCACTTCCGTGTTCGGTCGGGAAAACTCCTTAAGCAGTTCCATGGTCAGCGCATGTTGATCTGCACCGGTCAGTTCTGCCAGTTCCCTAATGCGCCAGCCAGATAGGCTGCCAGAGGAAACAAACTCCCCTGCGTTGGCACGGATGACAAGCTCAGCGCTGGCCTTGAGCGCTTTGGGCACGGCAGTCGATGCAGCAGACCAGTTTTCCTTGCACTGACCAAGTTCGTAGAGCTTGTCGTAGATATCGAGGGATTCTTGCTGCGCGATTATTTCGATGTAACGCGTCCATCCTGCGAGGGGAACCCGCGCCCGCAAGACAGCCAAGACATCACGCTCCAGACGCCGCCATTGCACCACACCATCGAAGTCCGTGATCACTTGGGCAACCGCGACCTCGTCGAGTGGGTCAATGGCCTCGACTCGCGCTTTGGCGGCGGCTACATGAGCGTCCTCTTCCGCCTGTCGCTCGTGTCGACCAAGTACAGGCGTAGAGGCGTGCCAGTTGTTCAGGTCGTTGTACTCATGCGTCGTAGACTCAATGGCTTCAGCAGCCAAGGTAAGCCGAGAATAGGCCTCACAACTGTCGCCCAAGAATTGCTTTGCAAAGCGCGCGAGGGCCAAGGGTGTTTTCGCCCCAAATGACGACGGGTTGTTGTGCTCGTACTGACGGATCAGTTCTTGCACCACCGCTGGCGAAGGCGCTGGAATCAGCGTCTCTAAGGTCTCGACCAGATGCTCCGTGCCACAGATGTACAGCTCTGCAGGATCACAAACGCGCAGCATGGTCAGAGCGATTTCCGCCTCGATCTTTCCCGCATCAAGCAGGGCCTTGATGTAGGGTAGCAAGGTGTAATCAAGGGAAATCCTCTCTCGATCTTCCCAACGGGAAAGTCGCGCCAGACCCTTGATTCCCGACGTCCTCGCCAGTGCAGAACCGTATCCGGCCCAGTTGAACTTGTATTCCTCGCCCAAGTTTAGGTCACAGATGTTGGACAGTGTGTGACTGTCTTCATCGGCTAGCTCGCTGCCGCGAAGCGAGCTAGCAAAGTGCATTAACTCGTTGACGAACTCCCAGTCGCCCGAACCAATCGCGTCCATCTGCTCGAGGCCGCTTCGGAAGTAGTCCACCGCTTCTTCCTTGCTTGCGGGCAAGATCGCCTTCGACAGCTGGGCGTACAACGACGCCCTTTGAGTTACGTCGTCCTCGCGCTCGATCGCGTCTCGCACCTTCAGGGATGCTGTTCCAGCAAGCACGTGGCAGCGACTACTGCCCGCTAGGATGCCAATGATCTCGATGACGTTGGACGGCGGCGCCACGCCCGGGCTACTCACCAGCTGGACGAATTCGCCCACGTCCACAAGATCGATGTCGGGGCTTGCACCCAATACTAGGGTGATCAGGCGCTCACCGACCACATCGTGTTGGTGCTTAGCCGCGACACCTCCGGAGTAGTAGTCGTTCTTGCACCGAAGCTCTTTCCAAACAGCGATCAATGGACTCAAACGTGCCTTGCCCCCTCCGCTCACATCAATGGTCTGCGCGAGGGCCGTCGCAATTCGCTGCCAGGCGCTTAAGCGGCTGTCTATAAATCTGTCCGCTGAACTTTTCTTCTCATAGCTCAGGCGCCGAGTTGCTTCGGGTTCGCTGCACGCATTCTGGTAGGTATCCTGAAGTGCCTTCTTCAGGCTGTCTCGGAATTCCTTTCCGTTCAAAGCTTCCGGAAGAGTGGCGGCGATTTCCGCCAACTCCTTGGGCAGGATATGCCTTTCTTCCGGGACCAGTCCCTGAGCCAGGCAGCCCAAGACCTGGATGGCGATGTAGGGGTAGACATCCCCGGTCCAGTACTCGTCCATGAAGGTATGCAGGGACGGGATCGGCAGTTTGATGGCGCCTGCGATCTTGGCGGACTCATCGCGCATGCCCAGCACCATCGCGACAGTTGCTGCCCGCAGCATGCCGCGGATGATGGGACGCTCATGGGGGCGATAATCACGCTCACCGCAGTTTGCCTTGTGGCATGTCTTCGCTAGCGCAGCGACGAGCTCGCGCTGCAACGGCACATCCGCGCCTGCCTGTGCGATGGCGGCCGCGAGTACTCCCGGCTTCAGGGCCTTAGCGGTCAGAAACTGTCGCACTGCTGCGCCGGCGATCAACCCGCTTGCCTGAGCGGCCCTGACGAAGGCGAACAGATGCGCAGCGACCTCGTAGCCAAACCAGTCATACCAGTGCTCCATTTCGTGGGCGGCTGCTTCACCCTCTCCCCGTGCCAACAGGCACAGTGGCAGGGATGCCATGTCCAGAGCCTTCGGCCCATGGTTGCGGGCACGGCCTTCATTATCCTGGTCGAAGTGATGTCGCTGCCACTCGTAAACGCGTTGCGCATGGCGATGTGCGTCGGCCAGATCCCCGGCGAGGACATGCGCAATTGCCAGCCGCGCGTGACGTGTCCCCGGCCAGTCGGTGCGTGCCTCAAACAGGCGCCGTAGCGAATCCACATCGCCTGCGTTGACCGTCAAATCTGGATGGTCCAGTAGATACTGCGTGCCCCGCTGGTTGACGGCGCTGATGGTCGACAGTTCAACCAGCAATCGAACGAGGTGCTCAATCTCATTGCGTTGCGTGGCGTAAGCCACCGCGGCCTGGATTCTGGCTTGACGAATCGCCTGTTTACCGGCAGCACTGGTCAGTGTCGCCGGGAGCCTCTCGTCGAACGCCAAGTCGAACAACTGCTCGCCATCGCCCAACTTTTGTAGAAGTACAGGAAGCGTGGTCGCTGCATATAGCGACTTTGCCTGCATGTCGTTGAGGTTGCGGGCCAATCTGTGCAGCGTTTCCTTATCCGCGGCATAGGTCTCGCGAATCAGCGTCTCAGTCGGCTCATCCCGGAACATCAAACCGTGCTTGGTTTGCTCCAGTAGGGGCGCAAGATCAGCTGCAAAGCTGTTCACAGCCCCTTCCGACAAGCCGTTGACTTCGGCAAACTCTCGAATGGGAACCGGCGGTGGCAGCGTGGCCAAGCCGGCCAGGAATGACCACACCTCCGAATCTTGGTAGCCCTGTCGTCGAGCCTCACTCAAGGCATCGTCAATTCGCTTGCGAAGCAAGTCTTCGAGCTCGATCACCTTCTCAAACTCGGTGGGAGCCAAGAGCCCCGGTGCGTCCTCCGCCAAGTGCTCAAGCACACGCGCATTGCCTCGGGACCGTGATTGCGCAACCTGCAGCTTGGCCTCGGTGAGCCCATCGATGCGTGTGCGCAGATAGCCTCGGGTTTCTCCCAAGGTAAAGGGAAGGAGCTCCACCTCCTCGCACGGAACTCCCCCGGTGGCCTTTTCTCGCCGATGAGTACGCGAACTGACGACAATTTGGACACCAAGGATAGCTCCCGCTATACCAATCTGCTCCAGCAGCAGCTTGGGAAACGCAGTCTCGCCACGGAACGCCGCGTGCTCACTGGCGTTGTCGATAGCGTCGATGAGGAGCACCAGCTGGCGACGCGAATCCGCTCTGCGCCCGGTCTCTGCGGCCTGGGCGAGCCTGGAACAAAAGATCCGAATCAACTCATCTTCGCGACTGGGGCCGGGCAACAGCGGATCGCACAACCCCTGGCAAGCAAGCAAATTAGCGATGTGAATCAGCCCTCGTTGCGGCAAGTGTCGGGCGTCGCTTGGCGCCCGGTACTGGCCACTTCCGAAGCAATCAAATAGCACCACTTCATGATCTTCCGCCAGTCGGTTAGCCAGAGAACGCATGAACACAGTCTTCCCCACACCGGCGTCAGCATGGATGATCAGTGGGCGGATCAAGCCAGAAACGCTATTGGCGACGTCGGTAAGCTGCAAACGCTCCACAATCTCCCCGACCTCCGGAAAGCTCGCCGGGCACGGCAGCAGGTCGTCCTCGTGCGCGACTTCCAGTGCCGTCAGGATGTCAGCCCGCGTAATGACATTGCGGTCCTGTGCAATCAAGCTCGCCTTAGTGCGGGCGAGGTTGCATAGCGAGTTCAACCGAAGGCGTGCCAACGAGTCTCGAGCCGGTGACCAATCCGCGACGGCAATCGCCAACTGCTGCTTATGCGTAGTCAGATCACCGGCAACGCCGGTGATCTGAAGGCGACAGACAAACTCGGCCAGATCCTTGCCATGCAGCTTGCACGCCACCTGCAGCTGCTGGGCCTGCGTTTTGACCACTCCGCGCATGGGCAGGCCCCTACTGACTGCGTGTATCGCCTGAGTGAGTTCGGGCAGTATCGGGCGATTGGTGACGAGCTCGAACCGCAATCGGCTCCTTGTTTTGGCGGTACCATGGTCCCGCTTGTGGGCGCGATAGGTCTTAGCGAACTTCGCAATGGTGTACTTCGCATCCGTGGCTCTGAAGGGCTTGTTCTCTGAAGCCTTCGAGTACTTGACCTGCACGACGACAACTCGCGTAGCGCCCTTGAACGATGCGTAGCGGCCGTAGTACAGGACAGCGTCCGCGATCTCCGTGGCTTCTCTACTAGCCTTGTCCCCCGGCGAAAAGCCTTCGATCGCGATGCCGGCGAACGAGTCCCTAGGAAGCAATAGTCCTAGACTTTTGCGCGCTACCCACGCCTCATGGAACTCATGTCCGTCCCGGGACGCTCGTACACTGTCGACGCGAATGTGAGATTTTGGCACTTAGCTTTAGCTCAAATGGTATGTGAATGCGATGTATGGAATATCGCGAAAAGCGCCCTTTCCTTCCCTGGGTAGATCATCCCGATCCTCGCTGCGGCAGCGTCCGCTCCCGACGAATGGAAAGCTTCCGGTGACCACGTAAGAGCGCTACTTCAAAGTGCTTGCGACGATCTATCCCTTAGTATTGTTCGGGCGCTGGCAGGTCTCCGAATGCGCGGCGCCACCTGTCGGGCGTGAATGTTCGCCTTAACGGCCCCGCGATATCCCCGTTACGGACAAGCGTCGTAAACTCCCCCATCATCGTCCCCTATCCTTGGTGCCAATCCATCCAATTTACCGGAAACGGCACACGAGTCGAAGTGTGGTCCGCCTCGGGTCGAAATCTGCCGTTCCCTACCCCCGATAAATCTTCCAAATCATCGTGCCACTCAAATCGAGGGAACGTCGGTCGAGCCCCCGATACGCCGGATTTTCCGCTCTAGGTCGGCAGCACTTCGGGGTAGAGGTCACTCTAAAGTACGAGTTCCGCTTCAAATACGGAACCCACAAAAAACAACTCAAAACGGTGGAGGAGTGGACTGGAATCTAGTCTTGTCTACAACTGCCCCTAGGATTAGATATCCAGCGGTCTGGGGCCGGGTGCACTCAGAATCGAAGATCTATCGCGATATCTTTATTGGCGCGCGCATCCGCAGTTCGCAGGAACGCGGTCGTTTTCGGCAGCAGCGCCCTGTATCGCTCCTCGTCAGGATGATTGTAGCTGTTCGGCTGCGAGCAGGAAAAAACCACTTCAAGAGTCTTCGCCTTGGTCCAATTCTGCAAAAGGCTTTCTGTCGCCTGCGTCCAATGGGTCCCAGCACCATGATGAAACGCGAGAATTCCGCGCAGCGCTACGCCCTGCTGCTCGAGTTGCAGGAAACAGCCGATCTTTTCGAAAGGTGCATCGCCGGGGAGCAGTATCGCTTCAAATCCGTCCGGCCCCTTCCTCACGATGGCGAGTGCGACCCCGCTCTTGTTGCAATCCTCGTCCTTGGCAAAGGCGCCAGGGAACGAGCCGATCTTCTCCCAGAGAATATAATCTTCATTTTGGGTATCGAAGCGCAGAGCCTGTCCAACGAAGCTCTCCGGGATGCAGTGGATATCATTCAGTGTCGCGGAGAAGCGAACCGCCCGAGGCGACGTCACTTGGCGGGGGACGAGCCAGACAGCATTCTGGGCCGTGGTTCCCTTCGACGCCGAGCACCAATGATCCTCGTCCCAATGCGTGAGCATAAGGAGCCGGTTACCGGCAATCGGCATGCGAAGGTCAACGTCGCTATTCTTCGTGAACGGATGGCGTTCACGCCCGCCATAGTCGAGCTGCAGCGCCGCTTCCTCGTTACCCTCGACATCGACCAATACCGCTATGGAATCACCCTGACCTACGTCGAAGACGCGCACGCCGAGAATCCGAGATGCCTTCGCCAAGGGCGAGAGCCCCGCGATATTGGCCAGATCCGGGCTCGCGATCGCTTTCCTGTTTCGAACGGTAGCCATATCAAGCCTCGAACTCTTGAGAAGATAGCCCCTGGCCAAAGTCGGCCTTCGTATTGAGCGTGAGCCAATCCGTGTCTTCAGGCTCGTCACGCGGATTATCAGGCGGAGGGGCGGCTTCGCCGCCACCCTCCTCGAATCCGGCATCGGAAACATGGGCCAGCGAGAATATGTCGCGAAGCCGATATTCGAGATAGGGTGGAATTCGGTCGATGAATTCGAGAGACCCGGGTTGATAGGGACCAGGTGAAAGCTCGGTCGCTCCTACAAAGACCGGCAGACGGTCGTCTTCCTTCGTGCGTTCGCGAACCCCGATCCAATACCAGGAACCGGGCGTGAGGCTGCCTCTCAGAAACAGCAGGTCTTCACTCGTCTCATCCGCATAGAGATCGAACAGGGGAAGCGGGGTGTCGCCGAACATCTCCACCAGCTGTCTTCGCCGCCGTTGCCGCTGCTCTTCGGTGATATTGTCATGATCCAGTGCCTCGAATTGATCCACGACCTCGATGAACTTGCGAGTTTGGATCCCGCTGGAGCGGAAGCGCCAGGGGCACTTGCCAACGACGATTTCGGTGGAAATCGGCTCGCCGTCAGGGCGAAGCAACTCATCTGGCGTGACCGATACGGCTTCTTCCACAAAGACGAAATGATCGCTGTCATGGGCGACGAACCGGAGTTCTTCCGGATGAAGCCAACCATATCGCTGCCAATATCCGTACCCGTAGCGCGGCACAATCATCCGATGACCTCCCCCAGCCCAGACAGGCAAGTAGCTTAAACCAAACGGCGGAAACGAAGGTCAGTGCACCTATCGCGATCATCGCCCCCGCCATGAGGCGTACAAGCCCTCGGATCGGACGCCAGATCGGGGGCTAGGACTAATTCGCTACCCACGATAAACAGCCCTAATCCCCTTCCCCGCCGATGTCCGCTTCCCGCCAAGAGCGAACATCCGCAATTGTCCAGGAAACAAGCCTCCGCTATCCAAGGATAGCTCCGCACGCCAGCACTACCCTATCGGGCCCTTCTTAGGCTTGTGATCCGTCCGGCGGGGAGCTTGACCGGATCGCAACCGCGAGGCAGGGCCTCAAGCAGCGGCTCCACTGGGCAGCCGCGCCAGAATGTCCTCCCGACAGGCGTCCAGGATCTCATCCGCGAGCGAGGCATCATCCGGGCAGGATCGCGACAATACGATGGCCCCAACCGCCTGAGCGATCAGGGCGATCTGCCGCGCGCGATTGCTTTCAACGGTGGCCGTATCGGCTTCATTTTTCTGGTCTGCACCTGCTGTGAGCCGAGCTTCAATACCAGCCGCAAAGGCCGCCCTGACCGACGCTGACTGACGAGCGGCGTCACTGCACAGCGCGGCCATCGTGCAGCCGTCGCCGGGCCCGTCCCGGTGCTCTCGGGACAGGTAGTAGGTCAGAAACGCCCGCTGATCCACCTCAGCCAGCGCCTCGGCAGATTTTGAAAAGCCACAGCTCGCGGCTTCGGCCATCAAATCGGCCTTGGAACCGAAATGCTTGTAGAAGCCGCCGTGGGTAAAGCCGGCTGCCGCCATCAGATCCGCAACACCCACCCCGTCGTAGCCCCGCTCCCTGAAGAGCGTGGATGCGGTTTCGACGATGTGCGCCCGGTTGGCCTGCGCTTGTGCCTTGGTGACCTTCATGACCCGATGTCTCGTGACGCTGTACTGCGGAAGGATGGCACTATAGCACGGATTGATTATGTTCATCATCAATCCATTGACATTTAAGATTATGGGCGACATCATTGAGGTGAAGTTGCAGCGCCCACGGCTTAGGCCTCTCCGCAACAGCCCTCTCAACGATTACGCCCCCACACCACATGACGACCACGACACTCTTCCAGCCCTATCCCCTTGGCCCTCTGACCCTGGCCAACCGCATCGTGATGGCACCGCTGACGCGTAACCGCGCCGGCGCCGGCCTGGTACCCACCCCGCTGGCCGCCACCTACTACGCCCAGCGCGCCTCGGCCGGCCTGATCATCACCGAGGCCACCCAGATCTCGGCGCAGGCCCAGGGCTACCAGGACACGCCGGGGCTCTACACGCAGGATCAGATCGATGGCTGGCGCAAGGTCACCGATGCCGTGCATGCCCGTGGCGGGCGCATCTTCGTGCAGCTGTGGCACGTGGGCCGCATTTCGCACGTGGACCTGCAGCCCGGCAATGCCGCGCCTGTCTCCGCCTCGGCCATTCGTGCGCAGACCAAGACCTTCGTCCATAACGGCTTTGTTGATGTATCCGAGCCGCGTGCGCTGGAGATCGACGAGCTGCCCGGCATCGTCAACGACTTCCGCCAGGCCGCCGCCAATGCGATCACCGCCGGGTTCGATGGCGTGGAGATTCACGGTGCCAACGGTTACCTGCTGGAACAGTTCATCAAGGACGGCGCCAACCAGCGCACCGACGCGTACGGCGGCTCGATCGAGAACCGCGCGCGCCTACTGCTGGAGGTCACCGTCGGCGTAGCGGAGGAGATTGGCGCGGACCGCACCGGCGTGCGCATCTCGCCGGTCTCCCCTGCCAACGCCATTGCCACCGTCAGCGACCCGCAGCCGCAGTACGACTACATCGTCGACCAGCTCAGCGCGCTGGGCATCGTCTACCTGCATGTGGTCGAAGGCGCGACCGGCGGGCCACGTGACGTCGCGCCCTTCGACTTCGATGGGCTGCGCGGTCGCTTCAAGGGGACCTATCTGGCCAACAACGGCTACGACCTGGACCTGGCCAGCACGCGCCTCACCGAGGGCAAGGTGGACCTCGTTGCGTTTGGTCGCGCCTTCATCAGCAATCCCGATCTGGTTGAACGCCTGAAGACCGGCGCGCCCTTGAACGCATTGAACCCTGCCACGTTGTACGGCGGCGGCGCGGAAGGCTACACCGACTACCCCGCATTGACCGATACGCCGCAGTAACCCGTCCAACATCGCCCCGCTGCACACCCGTTTGCCCACGACATTCCAAGAGACACACCATGAGCATGCTTCCTGCCGTCCTCATCACCGGCGCCTCCAGCGGCATCGGCACCGTCTACGCCGAACGCTTCGCACGCCGCGGCCACAACCTGGTCCTGGTCGCGCGCGATACGGCGCGACTGGAGACGCTGGCCGCCCGCCTGCGTCAGGAAACCGGGGTCACCGTAGACGTCCTGCCGGCCGATCTCACCCAGCGCACCGATCTGGCCAACGTGGAAACCCGCCTGCGCGACGACGCCCGCATCGGCATCCTGATCAACAACGCGGGCATTGCTCAATCCGGCGGCTTCACCGAACAGTCAGCCGACAGCATCGACGCCTTGGTGACGCTGAACACCCTCGCCCTGACGCGCCTTGCCGCGGCCATCGCCCCGCGACTGGGCAACGCGGGCGAAGGCGCTATCGTGAACATCGGCTCGGTGGTGGGTCTGGCACCCGAGTTCGGCATGTCCGTCTACGGTGCAACCAAGGCCTTCGTGCTATTTCTCTCGCAGGGACTCAGTCTGGAGCTGTCGCCGAAAGGTGTCTACGTACAGGCCGTGCTGCCCGCGGCAACCCGCACCGAGATCTGGGAGCGTGCCGGCATCGACATCAATACGCTGTCGGAGGTGATGGATGTCGGCGAGCTGGTCGATGCGGCCCTGGTCGGGTTCGATCGTCGTGAGACCGTGACCATTCCGCCGCTGCATGTGGCTGAGCGCTGGGACACGCTGGACGCGTCGCGTCAGGGTCTGCTCTCGGACATCCGGCAGGCGCAGGCTGCAGTGCGCTATCGCAGCGTTGATTGAAGTCCTGGTCACACAGGTACGCCACCATGACGATTTCCGGCACCCGCCCCGCATCGGGCACTTCGTTCGAGAATGCACCAACCCGCTCGCTGGAGGTCGCTGGCACCCCGTTCGCGTACCGTGAACTTGGGCCACAGGGCGGCATCCCTCTGGTCATGCTCAACCATTGGGGCGCGGTGCTGGACAACTTCGATCCGCGTATCGTTGATGGTCTGGCCAGCAGGCATCGGGTCATCGCCATCGACTACCGGGGCATCGGAGGTTCGGGAGGAACGGCGCCGGTGACCATCGCAGAGATGGCGCGGGATACCCTCGCCCTGATCCGTGCGATGGGCTTGACCCGCGTCTATCTTCTGGGCTTCTCGCTCGGCGGCTTCGTCGCGCAGCAGGTCGTGCTGGACGCACCTGATCTCGTGCGCCGGCTCATCCTGACCGGTACCGGGCCTGCGGGTGGCCGTGGTATCGACCGGGTGGGTCGCGTGTCCTGGCCCTTGATCATCAAGGGCCTGCTGACCCGCCGCGACCCCAAGTACTACCTGTTCTTCACCGCCAGCGCCCGCGGCCGACAGGCGGCGCGCGACTTCCTGCAACGGCTCAAGGAGCGCAGGAGCGATCGCGATAGATCGGCCTCACCCGGCGCGTTCCTACGGCAGCTGAAGGCCATCACCGCCTGGGGCAGGCAATCGCCCCAGGACCTGGGCAGCATCCACATTCCCGTGCTGGTTGCCAATGGCGACAGCGACATCATGGTCCCCACCCCCAACAGCGGCGACTTGGCGCGCCGCATTCCCCACGCGACGCTGGTCATCTACGACGACGCAGGTCATGGCGGGATTTTCCAGTATCACGCCGAGTTCGTCCGGGAAGCGCTAGCGTTCCTCAAAGACTGACGCCCCCCTTGCCCCCGCAGCCTGACTGCACCCACGCCACCAGAGATACACCGCTCATGAAAGCCTTCCTCATCGACCGTTATGGCAAGAAGGAGACGGGCCACCTCGGCGACACCCCATCGCCGGTGCTCCGGGATGACGATGTACTCATCCGCGTACACGCTGCCAGCGTCAATGCGCTGGACACCAAGATCAGGACCGGGGAGTTCAAGGTGATCCTGCCTTATCGCCTGCCGCTTGTTCTGGGCAATGACCTGGCCGGCACGGTGGAGCGTGTGGGCGCTGGGGTTCGCCAGTTCAAGCCGGGCGACGAAGTGTATGCACGCCCCGACGATGATCGCATCGGCACCTTCGCCGAATTCATCGCCGTCAAGGCAGCATCTGTTGCACGCAAGCCAAGCAATCTCAACATGGTGGAGGCAGCCTCGTTGCCGCTGGTTGCGTTGACGGCGTGGCAGGCGCTGGTGGAAACCGCGCAGCTGAAACCGGGCCAGAAGGTCTTCATCCAGGCCGGCTCAGGCGGCGTCGGGACCGTGGCGATTCAACTGGCGAAGCATCTTGGCGCCTTCGTTGCTACCACGACCAGCACGGCCAACACAGCATGGGTCAAGGACCTGGGCGCGGACGTGGTCATCGACTACAAGCAGCAGGATTTCGCTACGGAACTGCGCGACTACGATGTGGTACTCAACAGCCTTGGCAAGGATGAGCTGACCCGCTCGCTGCAGATTCTCAAGCCGGGTGGCCATCTCATCTCCATCTCCGGGCCGCCCACGCCCACCTTTGCCGCCGCGCGCGGCCTTGCCTGGACGATTCAGCAGGTCATGCGACTGCTAAGCCATGGCATCCGCAGCAAGGCCAGGCAGAAAGGGGTGAAGTACACCTTCGTGTTCATGCGTGCCGAAGGTCGGCAGCTGAGCGAGATCACCTCGCTGGTCGAGTCCGGTGCGATCCGCCCTGTCATCGACAGGGTCTTCCCGTTCCAGGACACCCAGAGCGCGCTGACCTATGTCGAGAGCGGCCGGGCCAAGGGCAAGGTTGTTGTCGAGTTGCCGTAGGCTGCGACCTTTGCAAGCTACGTGGGAACATGAATATTGTCATCCCTGAGAATTCGGTGACACCGCCCTCGCATGTCCGCTTCCGGCCAGAAGCGGACATCCGGCCTACCTACGATAGGCCTTCCCAATCCCTTGTCCTGCTAGCTGTGTACTAATCCGTACCGCTGCGAGCTGCGAGCTGCAGCCACTCCTACATGCGTCCACGCTGACGTCAGGCAGGCGTACGTCGCCCGTCGTTTTGGGGCCAACGTAGCCAACCCTCAATAGCTGAGCCTCCGCGCAGTCGCCAGCGTGTAGGCTTTCAATCGAGACTCGATAAGAGAGTCGCCCGCAAATGACATTCCCGGTGGCAGCACTCCAGGATGGAATGACATGCTTCGCTCGAGAGTCTGATCCTCGACAAGGTTCTGCACCACGATGTCCCCCAGAAGTACCGTCTCCAACAGTTCGCCCAAAGGCCGAGTCAGATCATCCAGATCGCTGCTTCTTGCAGGAATGAGGAACGTAACGTCAAAGCGCGCAACGCCCGACGAAAGGACCCTCTCCAGATCATCATCAAGGCAATTCGGGCCGGAAAGCGCTGCAACCTCGGGCCTGCTCAAGCCGGATATCGCAATGCGTCCCACGCGCTCGCTTCCGTCTGGCGCTACGAGCCGGTAAGGATGCAGCATGTGATAAGTGAGGCATGAGTACCCGGCAAGCGGACTCGCCGAGCGCTTCTCCACAAAGGATTGTGCCGCCTGGCTGCTGCCCAGGTGAGCGGTCAATCGATCAGGTGCACTCTGTTGCTCGTTCAGTGCCTCGATGAAATCGAGGAAGCCTCGGCGGTGGCGGCCGGGAACCCCTCGATGGAGTGGCCGATGAGCTCCAGCGCAGACGGATGGCCGATCTTCACTGCCATTCCTCGTGGCGCCGCAGCTGCGGAATCCTGGGCAACATTGCAGTCCGGAGCGGAATCAGAGAATCGAACGAGCACTGTCTGCTCACCGCTACTGAAAATTGGCGCGCAGCACACGTGAGCAGCTACGTCCGACGGGCGAAAGAGCCCGCTCACAAGCGTGCCCCGGGCGTGGTTCACACGGCAGCCGGCGCGGACATCCGCGCCAGCATACAGAGCATCAACGAGCCTTTCTGAAATGTGATTTTTCATACCAGGGAAGCCCCAGCGGCAGTGAATTCAGGCCAGGCCCGGGTTGAGGGCGATGTGCTTGTACTCCTGGAAGTCTTCGAGCGCTGCCAGGCCGTTCAGCCTTCCCAGGCCGGATTGCTTGAATCCGCCTTCTTCCGTGCTGTCGTAGACCTTCGCCCAGTCGTTGATCCAGATCGAGCCAGCTTCGATGGCCTGGGCCACTCTCAGAGAACGATCGACGTCCCGGGTCCAGACACTGGCGGCAAGCCCATACTCGTTGTCATTTGCGAGCTGTACCGCCTCAGCCTCATCGGAGAACCGCTGAAGGGTAAGCACCGGGCCGAAGGTCTCCTGCTGGATGATCGGGAGTTGATTGTCCACAACCTCCAGCAGTGCCGGCATGAAGAATGCTCCGGTTGCCAGCGGTCCTTCCTTGATTGGTCCGCCGCGAACCACGGCTCGGGCACCAGACGCCATGGCATCCAGGACGACGCGCTCTACCCGATCGACATTCGCACGATCAATCAGTGGCCCCATGTCACTGGTGGGATCGGCGGCCGGCCCCACCTTGACCGCCTTCAGACGCTCGGCCAAACCATCGCGGACCTCGTCGTACACCGCATCCTGCACCAGTAGCCGCGATCCGGTCATGCAGAACTGACCACTGAACACTGTGAGTGCCTTCTCAAGCACCGGAAGCGCCGCGGCGACATCTGCGTCGTCAAACACGATCATGGGTGTTTTTCCGCCCAGTTCCATTCCGAAGCGCTTCAGATGCTGTGCCCCTGTACTGCTGATGGCGCGCCCGGTCCGGGTCGAACCGGTGAAGCTGACAACGGGAACATCGGGTGTCTCGACCAAGTACGCGGACCCTTCAGAACCACTTTCAAAGAAGAGGTTGATGACGCCGGGAGGGAGATCAGTGGCCTCGGACATGATGTCTGCCATGACACTCGCCGTCAGTGCCACCTGTCCCGGTAGCTTGATTACGGTCGTGCATCCAGCAGCGAGTGCAGGAGCCAGTGATCGGATTGTCAGGACGACCGGAGAATTCCACGGCGCAATGACGGCAGCGACCCCCATCGGCTGCCGAAGTATCATCGAGACAGCACCGGGTGAAGGCTTGACGGTACGACCACTTTCAACCAGGGCCGTCGCCGCTGAGTAACGCAACTTGCTTGGAACCATATCAAGCTCGAAGGCGGCTTCTCCTTTCACCTTTCCATTCTCAAGTGAAAGTATGTCGAGCAACTTCTCACGATTGCGTTCGAACGCGCTCGCAAGCTGCTCCAACACCTTTGCCCTCAATGAGGCATCGTGCGCCCACCTGGTTTCCTTGAAAGCCCGTTTCGCTGCCTTCACAGCCGAACGGGCTGCTGCCAGCCCGTTGTCGCGATAGCTGCCGATGGCGTTGTAGGTTGCAGGGTCGATGGATTCCCTTTCCACACCTTCACGGATCCGAAGTCCTCCAATCCAGTTGGATGCGAAACGAATGGGGGCGTCATTGGTATTGCTTGTCATCGTCGGATTTCTCTTGATTGGGGGAGAGCGCATTGAGAACTTCCGCCTCCGACGGAGGCGGGATCAGGGCAGGCGATTCTTCGTCGGAATCCTGCGGGTCAACATCGAGAGGATGCGTTTCACCAGTGGCTCGGCGATGTTGGTGACGATTGGAACGATCAGTGCAGTCGAGCCCAGGACGCGAAGCGGCAACGGACAGCCTTTCAGTGCATCCCCCAGCAGAAGCAACACGGCGAGCACGGTGGGATACACAGCCAACCAGACCAGCACGGTCCTCTTCAGACGCTCCAGAAGCGCGATGGAGTTAGGCAACCGTCCCACTTCGGATCCAGTGCGCAATGCGTTCGGCCAGCATGATCACCGTGGGATTTGTCGCGACAGATGGAACATCGGGGAAGATCGATGCATCGACGACGCGCAGGTTTCCGATGCCTCGCACACGACCCTGGTAGTCCGTAACTGCCTCGATATCGTCGCTCGCGCCCATCGGCACGGTGGAGGTCGGGTGGTGGTAAACGTCCAGCGCCGACGGAAGTGATGCTTCCAACGCCTCGGTCGTGGTCACTGCGGCGCCAGGCACGAGCTCCTGTGCAATGATTTCCGCAAGAGGAGGCTGGCTGGCTATGCGACGAACGATGCGGATTCCCTCCACCATCAGTTCCCTGTCCACTGCCTCGTCCAGGATGTTCAACCGAATGATCGGAGCGGATGAGGGATCCCTGTCACGCAGCGTCAGCGTCCCAGTTGATCGCGGACGAGTGAGCGCGATCGCCATCATGAAGATGGCACCTGTCGGCGAGCTGGCAGGGTCCCCGTAGTGCACTGCGCTCACATGCAGGTCACGGTCGTTCTCCTTTGCCTTGGAAGACTTTGCCCAGAGAATCGCACCAACGGGTGGAATCGGGAGCCCGAGGCGATCGGGGTGCGCTGCCCAGGTGGTGAAGAAGAACGGGTGCTCCTGCAGCTTCTTCCCGACAGGAAGGTCCGCCACGGTGGCAATGCCGAGTTTCCCGAGTTCCTCGCCAGGGCCGATGCCGGATCTCAGAAGGATCGCCGGTGATCCATAGGCGCCCGCCGACAGGATGATCTCCGTTGCGCTGATACGCTCCCCGGTGGAAAGCAGAATCGCTTTGGCATTCCCGTCTTCGATCAGGACGCGATCGACCAACGTGTCGGCAAGGATCGTAAGGTTTGCGCGGGCTCTGACCGCATCTGACAGGTAGGTCATTCCGACGTTGAGCCGCTGGCCCATCCGGTTGTTCATCGGATAAGGGCCTGCACCCAACGTGTGCTCACCATTGAAGTCAGCTGCGTAGGGGAATCCCTCGAGCACGGCTGAATCGATGAATGCCCGCTGCATGTCAGAGATCTCGTCGATCTGCAGCTGATGAATCGGCTCCGGCCCGTTGCGACCATGCCAACGGTCTTCTCCCGATACGGTGCGTTCGCTGAGACGGAAGAAGGGCAGGACATCGGTCGCGGTCCAGTGCGGCAGGCCGCGAGCGGTCCAACGTTCGAAGTCAGCCGCAGGCGCTCGCATCCAGACGCCCGCGTTGACTGCAGACGAGCCGCCCAGAACTTTGCCCCGCGGAACCTGGAAGGCTCTTTCGCCCCAGCCCGGTTCGGAGACGAAGCCCCAGTCGTGTTCTGGATCGCCACCGATCACCGTCTGGAGTCGTACGGCGTCGGGGTAGTGCTGTGGCAAGTAGGCGCTGCCTGCTTCGACCAGAAGGACCTGGCGAGCCTGGTCTTCACTCAGGCGGCTCGCGAGGACCGCGCCAGCAGAGCCGCCGCCGACGATGATGACGTCGTACGTTGCCGGCTCTGGCGTGTTCGCTGATTCAATGATCTGTGTGTCAGGACGTCTGTTCATGTTCACTCCGATGTTGGCTGTCAGGCGCGGTGCCAGCGGAACGCGCGCTACCACTGCAATCGTTGGTGCGAGGGGCCGATTGCGGAAGTCAGGCAGCAGTCGTATGTTTGCGGACAATATGTCCGGAATCTTTTCGCTCGAATCATTCAGTGGCCTGCTCGCCTTCTCCGCGACCGTGGAGGCGGGGAGCTTTGCTGCGGCCGGCCGGAAGCTGGGACTCTCAGCCTCGGCCGTTGGCAAGGCGGTCGAACGGCTGGAGCTTAGACTGGGCTCGCGTCTGCTCAATCGCACAACCCGTTCGTTGGCACTTACCGGCGAAGGAGAGGTTCTATACCGGTATGTCGCGAAGGTGCTTAGAGACCTCGGTGAGGCGGAGCGGGAACTGAACCTGGTGCAAAGCACGCCCAGAGGGCGTCTGCGGATCAGTGTTCCAACCGTCATGGGCCGAAAAATCGTGCTCCCTGCGCTGCGTGAGTTCCAGGCGAGCTTCCCGGACATCACCATCGACATCCAACTCGATGACATGAAGGTCGATGTCGTCGAAGAAGGGTTCGATGTTGTATTGCGACTGGGGGACCTGGAGGTTTCGAATCTTCAGGCCAAGCCACTCGGCCAGCACACCTTCATCACCTGCGCCTCTCCTGAGTATCTGGCGCGGCATGGAACGCCCCTCGTGCCCGATGATCTTCATACTCATTGCTGTGTCCACTACAGATTTCCAACTACCGGGAGACCTGAGGCATGGGCATTCTCGGGGTCCGATGAATCACGGCCAGTCAAGCCTGGAATCATCCTGAACGATGGAGAGGCATTGGCATCAGCAGCATTGAGCGGTCTTGGGATCGTGCAAGCGCCTGGTTATCTGGTCAGGGCGGATGTTGATGCCGGGCGCTTGCATGAGGTGCTTGGCCAGTACACCCAGCCACGTGGACAGATCTGGCTGCTATGGCCTCCCAGAAGCGCTGACGTTCCTAGAGTCAGGGCGTTCATTGATTTCATCGCCGACCGTGTTCGCCAGAGACTCCAGGCTTAGATTCCGCAGGGCACTGCTGATGGCTCATCCAGCGCTGCGGCGAGCTTCCACGGATCTGACGGGTGCGCCCGGATCTGCACCGGGCACACCCGTGCCAAGTCACGCCGCACTGCGACGTGCGTCAATGCTCAGCAGACCCGGGCCGGTGCAGGCCAGGAGCAGGAAGCCACCGGTCATCGCGATGTTCTTGAGGAACATGATCAGCTGAGTCTGGTCCGAGAACTGATGATGGAAGACGATTGCCGTCACCAAGCTGAAGCCTGCCAAGAGGACTGCCGTGATACGCGTGTGGAATCCCAAGATGATCAGCGCTGCGCTGCCAATTTCGAAGGCGATGGTCGGCCACAGCAACAGGCTCGGTACGCCCATCATTTCCATGTAACCGGCGATGGCATCGGTGCTACCGATCTTCGACAGGCCCGACAGCAGGAAGACGACGACCATCAGCGTGCGGGCGATCGCCAGGGTAGTGGATTGAAGAGAAGTGTTCATGCTCATCGCTCACGGCTGACGAGGAGGATTGGTGGTGGAGAAGATGTAACGGGCGAATTTCCATTGCCCATCCTTGCCACGGTGCAGCAGGAAGATTTCCTGATTGGCTTCCGCCCCCGCCGGCCCATCCTTGGCCAGTACCTTTACCGTTCCGTTGGAACGCGTGCGGGCGAATGCCCAGTCTCGCGATAGCGGCTGGATTTCCTCAATGGTGAAGTCGATGCTCAACCGGATGGTCTTGAAGATCTGCTGATAGGCAGATCGAATTGCTCCGGCTCCCGCGACCGGCAGACTGTGCTGCGGCATGAAGACCGCATTGTCCGAGTAGAGACGCATTACCGCGTCGACGTCAGAGCTGTTGAGCGCCTGCTCATAGCGCTCAAGCTGGCGGGTGATTGCCGTGGTGTCCGGGCTTGGCATGGCAGTTTTGCCAGAGGCCAGAGCTGCGAAAGGAGACAGAGCCAGTAGAACGGCGAGTGAGGCGAAATAGGTACGCATGGGATTTCTCCATTATCTGTGAGAGGTCAAAGCTGTACGACGAACTTGCCGACGGCCGCATTGCTTTCCATCAGTCGATGGGCCTGCCGGACGTCGTCGAAATCAAAGGTCCTGGTACGCAACGATGGGATCCGGCCGACGGCGATCTCCTGCGCAATCCAGCGAAGCGGGGATTCGCTCAGCGGCAATGCTGCGGTTCCAAGCAGTCCACTCGGGAAGAAGTTCAGATGGACCGCGCCAGGAAGGTCCTGCATCAGGTGGAACGACTCGAGTACCGGTGCACCCCCCAGAAGGCCGATGACCGATGCTCCGCCAAAGGGGCGAAGCGCTTTGACCGAGTCTCGCAGCGTCGCTGCGCCGACAACCTCCAGCACGGCGTCCACGCCGACCGGGATCGACCGTCGAACCAGGGCCGCGATCTCTCCGGTATCGACGATGACCTCGTCAGCACCCGCGTCCTTCAGCCGCGCTTCGTTGCTCACCGTGCGCGTGGTGGCAATGACATTCAGTCCACGTGCCTTGGCGTAAGCAACGCTGGCCATGCCGACTGCCGACGTAGCACCTCGCACCAGCAAGGTCTGCCCGCTCTGGATCCGGAGGCTGTGATCCAGCGCACCCCAGGCTGTCAGATAGGACTCCGGCAGTGCCGCCAGCTCGTCCCAGGCAAGGTCGATACCGTCAAGTGAGATGAGATTCTGCGCAAGCACGCTCACCTGTTCGGCATAGCTGCCTGGGCGGCTGAACTGCAGTCCGCCCATGGCCGTTGCGACCCGCTGTCCCGTGCGGAAGGTGCCGCTCGGATCCCGGATGACTTCACCCACGGCCTCGATACCGGGTACAACAGGGCTATCGATCGGGCCCATCTTGCCTTGGCGTCGATAGACCTCGGCACGATTCAACCCGAATGCGCGGACCCTGACGAGTACCTCATCGTTGTTGCTCTCGGGTGCGCCAATGTCGCGCAGCTGCAGAACCTCGGGGCCGCCGGCCTGTTCAATCACATATGCCTTCATGACGGATTCCTCAGGAGCGCGGCTGATTGGTGGCGAACAGGTAGCGATGGATCTTCCACTCACCCGCCTCCAGGCGGAACACGAACAACTCGTTGTTGCCCTCAATCACCTCGACGCCGGCGGCCAGGATTCGGGTGCGGCCGGCCGAGCTCGTGCGCACCCACGCCCACTCGCCAACCTGAACGACTTCGTGGAGGTCGAAGGTCACATTGAGCTTGATGGTGGCGAATACCTGCTCATAGCCCGCACGTACGGCCTCACGCCCCTCCAGGGCGGGCGCGTTCTGCGGCATGAAGACCGGTTCGGCGCTGTAGAGGCTCAGAATGGTGTCGGTGTCGTTGCCATTCAGGGCGGTTTCGTAGGACTTGAGAACTGCTGCAATAGACATGGGATGCTCCAGTTGGCTCACCGGGGATCGGTGGCGCTGAGCAACTTTGCTGGTTTCAAAAATGAGATAGAAGCCTCATATTTGAGATCATCCCTGCCATAAATGAGAGCCTGGACCGTGGACTTGAACGCCGTGCAGATGTTTGTCGGAGTGGTGCAGGCCGGAAGCATTTCGGCCGCAGCCGATCGACTCAAGCTGCCTCTGCCTACCGTGAGCAGACGGGTTCGCGAGCTCGAGCGCGAGTTGAACGTTCAGCTGTTGGAGCGGTCGGCTCGTGGCACTCGCCTGACCGACGCCGGTGCACGCTTGTACGAGCACGCGGTGCGCGGGATTGAACTGCTCGCCGAGGCACAGCAATCCGTGGTCAGTGACCAGGCGCGCCTGAAGGGACGCCTGAGGTTGTCACTTCCACCTGCGTTCGAGCCTTGGTGGGAGCTGCTGTCGCGGTTCCAACTGCAATACCCGGACATTCAATTGCAGGTGCACACCACCGAACGGCGCATCGATCTGATTGAAGACGGAATCGATGTTGCACTCCGTGTCGGTGCCATTACCCATGAGGCTATGGTGGCGAGACGAGTTCTGGAATATCGCCATCTACTTGTTGCGTCTCCAGCACTGATGGAGCGTCTTGGGGTTCCAGGATCGATCGACGATCTTCATCAATTCCCGTGCGCCACCTGGGTCTTGGGTGCAAATGCACCGGGTCGTTGGCTACTTGGGGGACACTCTGTTGAACCTCGCAGTCTCCTCGCCACGAACGACTATGCACATCTGCGCAGCCGCGCTCTGGCCGGAGACGTCGTGACTGAGCTACCCCCCTTCCTGGCGGCAGATGCAATCCGCGCGGGAGACCTCGTGGAACTGTTGCCTCAGTGTCCGTTGCCCCAGCAGCAGATCCACCTGTTGTATCCCTCGCATCGGCATCCTTCCTCAATCATCAGAACCTATCTGGACTTCTGCCAGGCCGAGATCTCATTGATCAGCAAGGACTGGCTGCAGCAAGGAGAGGTACTCGTGTGACGTCCCCCGTGTGAATAGAGCTTGCAGCAACTACTGTCTAACGACCAACGGTGGGATGGCACACTAGTGGCTCTGAGGATGCGCGGGTTAAGGCCGATGCGTTCGTAATGTCTGCTTTCGGCCAGAAGCGGGCATCCGTCCTACCCTCGATAAACATCCCTAATCCGTGCCCGCCCGGACTCCGCTCTCATTCAGAGCGGACGTTCCAAGCCGAGCCGCAAAGCGGCTTCGGCTTGAGTGAACTGTTAGATGCCCCCTCCCCTTCGCAAGCGCTGCACCCAGCCGAACAAACGGCACGCAGGCCGGAAACAGGGCGGCGATGTTGAAGACGTCGCGAGTTTGAAGCCGTCTTTCTTATTTCCCTTCCGCCGCCTTGGAGACGTGCGCCCACTGAGCCCAGGTCTCCAATCGCTGCTGGTACACCCCTGGAATCCACTGTGTGGGTTGTTCGCCGAAGAATACGCGCAGCGGCGGCTCCTCGGCGTCGACGATCTGGAGGATTGCGCCACCGACGCCCTCGGGGCTGGCCGCATGGGAGGAAGCGCCCATCTTGGCCAGCGACGCGTACAGAGGGCCGTAGGCATCCTGAGCATGTGCTGTGAAGACCGACGAGCTCGAAAAGTCGGTTGCGAAGGCGCCGGGTTCGATCATCGTGACCTTGATGCCGAAGGGCGCGACTTCTCCGGACAGTGCTTCGCTCATCCCTTCAACCGCCCACTTGGAGGCGCAATAGCCGCCGGTGCCTGCGAAGGTGGCCACCCCCAGAGCTGAGGATATCTGGACGACGTGACCGCTGCCCTGCGCCCGCAGCAGGGGTAGTACCGCCTGGGTAACATGGAAGACGCCGAAGACGTTGGTTTCCAGCTGGTCGCGCAACTCCTGCTCATCGAGATCCTCCACGGCGCCGATCAGGGAGTAACCGGCGTTGTTGACCACCACGTCCAGTCGGCCGAACTGCTCCTTGGCCGCCGCGACCGCCTCGAATACTTGGGTACGGTCAGTAACGTCCAGCTGTAGCGGCAGTACCGCGTCACCGAACCGCTCTACCAGGTCGGCCAGTCCCTTGGTGTTGCGGGCAGTGGCCGCGACCTTGTCGCCGCGCTGCAGGGCAGCCTCGGCGAACTTGCGCCCGAAGCCGCGCGAGGAACCCGTGATGAACCAGATTTTTTCCGACATATGAACCCCTCTTCTCAGTAGTAGTTGCGGCGCGATACCGCACCTTGTTTGAAATCAGACAGGTGGGAGACCGGAATCAACTCCCGTCATCGCCACCGAGACTTCCCACAGCCGCTTCGCGAGCACTGGATCTTCGGCATGCGGCGCTCGTTCTGCTTCGCCAGCGGTTCCGCGAACTCCACAAAAGCCGGTGGGGCCGTAATAGCCTCCGGGTTTCACCTTGCCGGTTGCCGCCAGAAGTGCCGGCCACGCGCCCTTGTCGGCGCTGTTGAGCACCATACCGACGATGGGGCCTGCGAGTTGGGCAAGCCCCATGTGACGGCCAAGGCTTGTAGCCGCGATGCCCGGGTGGACGCCGATCGCCGTGATGGGTGACTTCGCCGCCCGCAGGCGGCGATCCAGCTCGAAGAAGAACAGCGCGTTTGCCAGCTTGCTGGCACCATAGCGCTTGGTCTTGACATAGCTAGTGTCAGCGTTGAGGTCGTCCCAGTCGATCTTGGCCTTCAAGTGCGCAACGCTCGACGTCACGACGACGCGCGACCCTGATGTCTCCGCGAGCTTCGGCAGCAGCAGATTGGTCAGTGCGAAGACACCGAGATGATTGACGCCGAACTGCAGTTCGAACCTCTGTTTCGTCCGCATCAGCGGAGGATTCATGACGCCGGCATTGTTGATGAGCGCATCGATCCGCGGCTCGCGTGTGGCGATTTCGGCTGCGGTACGAACGCTGTCGAGGTCACCGAGGTCCAGCGGCAGCCAAGCAAGATCGGCGTGCGGCGTGATCTGCTTGATTCGCGCAATGGCATCCTGCGCCCTGGCCTGCTCGCGGCAACCCAACAAGACGCGCGCGCCCCTGGCGGCAAGCACTCGCGCTATTTCAAACCCCACGCCTGCGTTGGCCCCGGTGACGATGAACGCTTTTCCCGTCTGTTCGGGGACGTTGGCTTCGGTGAAATCGTAGCTAGTGGACATTTTTCGATCCTTGCCGTTGTGCGTGGCCAGCAGCGTCGGCGGTCTCGGCTTGCTCGCTCAGCTGCGTGGCATGCGGGGTCACTCGGGTGCCACTGAGGACGCTGCGCAGCTTGGCGGTTTGCTGGTCGATGGCTTGTGGGCCGTTGCCGGTGAGCAACCGCACGGACGGCTCGTAGGCCAGTAGTGGGGCCGCCATGTTGAGGGAGGTCACGAGCTGGAAGCCGGCTTCCTTGATGGCCTTGTCAACGAAGTAGGAGAGTCTTGTCTTCTTCCCTGGGACACGCGGGTAAAGGAACCGCAGCGCGAAGAGCTCGCCGATCGTGGGCACGGTCGAGACGCTGGCGGCGAGGAACGGGTTGTCGCTTACGAGGTAGGGGTGACCCTGGGCATCGATACGATGTCGGGTGGAGGTCACCGCCACGGGCGCGTGGCAGATCAGCGAGATGATGACGCCGTTCTCCTGGGCTACGTGGAGAGCTTCACCGAGCCACGGGTTGTCACGAAAGTCGACCATAGGGGCATGGCCGCCAGGAGTGTGGATGAAGTCGAAGTCGGCGAAATTGAACGGATCGGCTGGGTCGCGGTCGCGCAGAACAAGCTCCTGCAGCGAGTGGAAGGCGCCCGCCGGCAGCTTCTCGAGGCGCCGGATCAGTTCGGGGCGGTACTCTGCGAGCTCGGGTTCGCTGTTGGGCAATAGCTCGGAGACCGGAATCCAGCCGATGTGCCGCTCCAATATCTGGATTTCCTGCTCGCGACGCGCCACCAACTCTGGATGGCGTTGCCGGAAACGGTTGACGTCGAACGAGCGGCGGCGCTGCTGCATGCGGAGGGGGATGGTGACGCCGCCGGTCTTCTCGATGGCATGCATGGACAGTGCCATGCCGTTGATGTCGAGTTGCGACGCCTTGCCATCGGGTGTGGCGAAAGTGAACTCGTAGTCGTTCTCAAATTCCTTGAGCACTTGAGCCATCTCGACCAGGAAAAAGCCGGTCGAGATCGAACTGACGTCGGCCGGCGCGGCCAACGGCAGCTGGTGAGCAGACGATATGATGATCAATGCGCGACGTTGGGCAATGGGCATGATTCGTTCCTTTTAGTGCCTCGGTCGGGTGAGGGTCAGGCCTCGGGCGTGGGCTCTCGGAAATTGGATGGATGGCATGACTGTCCGCCCATTAAATGAGTGCGCACACACTCATTTAATGGACGAAAAGAAAAGAGAGGTCTCAGGCTTTGATCCCCTCCCAAAACAGGTCGAAGCCCGCGACCTTGTAGTGCTTGTAGTTCTTCGGATTTATGGCCGTCGCCTCGATCGCGATGTCTGCAAGGCCCATCAGGACATGGTCGATGTAGAAGGGGACGCGCTTGGGGTCAGCATGGCCGGCCAGGCTCTTTTCGATCACTTCGCGGATCTCACCGAACATGGCATTGCAGCGCTGGGTTGTTTGCGCACTGATTCGGCCCGACACCTTGAGCTGCCGCATAGCCTTGCGTTGAACAGGGTTCGCGTTGCCCCACTCGACCAGACATTCCCATACGCGCTGAACTCGCTCGCGAGGGCTCTTGGCTGTTCCGTAGGAAGCCAGTAGCGCCTGGGCCAACGCGGTCTCGATATCGACCAAGAGTTCGTTCAGCAAATCGTCCTTGGTGGCGAAATAGGTGAACAACGTGCCCTCAGCGACGCCGGCTGCAGCGGCAATCTTTGCCGTGGCTGCACCAGTGCCTAAGCTCGACACAAGTTCGGTGGCGGCGACCAGGATCGCTTCGCGTTTTTCCTCGCTGAGGGGGCGGGCCATATATCGTTAATGCCTGAGTGCTTGCTCATTAATCTATTCCGATCAGGGCCGCAGGTCAAGGATGCCCCCACGAGCGTTGCGTTACGTTCATCAGGCCAAGGCCCGGAAAGAGGTTGACGCAGAGCCGCGCCGGGTCAGCGGGGCTGCACACGCTACATGTTCATAGGTAATGCATGTCCGCTTCGGTTAGGAAGCCGCCCTCCTTCCCCCTATAGAGGTCTCTAATCCTAGAATTGGATAGCAGCGCCCCGCCCTACCCGTCGGCTCAACGTCCGCTTTCGGCCAGAAGCGGTCAATCGCCCTACCCTCGATAAATCTTCCTAATCGCGGAGCAGTGTGTGTGCTTGCCGACACGATTGCACGACTGCAAGTGCCCTGCCATTCTGCAGGCGTGGCCGGCGACCCACCCGCATGGTAAGCCGGTTATTTAACAGGTCCAGTAGTACGCCAGAACCTCGGTGTCTACTGGCCTGGCTGAGTCTCAGTGGCATCTAGGATGCACCCACTGGAGTGGCACTACAACTGGCCTACTTCTTCGTCGGACCATTATCTATCGGCCTTAAGTGTGCCGAATCTGGCTCAGTGCGAGGGCTTGGAATCGCTAGCTCCAAAGCCGCAAGTCCACTTTGTTTAGTAGCGTGCCATCCGTGGACTGTGGTTGACTGGAAAGCTCATCCCCGCCCCAGTCGTCCGTCATCAGGTGGGTGTGCCTCGGCATCGGCGATGAACCATTCTGGAGCCGTACAAGCATCAACTGAAGGAGGGCCAGGCCCTGCTGGTTCATGTGCACGGTCAGTTCATCGCCTTCCTTGTTGATCTCGAAGGTCAACAGGCGCTCAGGGTTTGACATGAAGCTCGTCTCCAAGAGGATATTTCTTCTTTTCAAGCATACCGTCATAGCCCTTTGCTCGGTTGACATCCACGTGGGGCATCTCCGTTCCGGCCCGGAAAACCTGCACTTCGGGGTCGATGTGATATGAGCGCCCGGTAGAGGGGTTGACATACCCGCCCTTCCCTCCTACCGGGTCTGGGCCGCGTGCGCTGAATCCCTTGGCCCTGAACATCGCGTCGATCTGAGCGGGTGTCTTTCCCTTGAAGGGATTGCCTAGCGTCTTCTTGCCAAACTTTACGACCGTCGCGCCACTTCCAATGACCGGCACCACTGCGATCGCAGACAAGACTGCGTTCGTGTACTGGCCACGACCCAGGTAGATGCCCGCATTGACCAGATCCAGAGGCTCCCCATACACGGGAACCAGCCCCCCGATGTCCAAGGCGAACTGGATCTTGTCTATGAGGGTGTTGTTGATTCCTCCGAAATCGAGTCCCCCGTTCTGTGCTGGCAAGGTTGGCGGCGGCTTGACCACCATGCCGGGGAACGTCGTAACCGAGGGCTGTCCGCTGAACCCAAGTGGATCGAACAGATTAATGGGGTCGTTATTGGAATAGGCGTAGAGGTTCATCCCGCCAACGGTGCCGACCTGGTCAGGTTGAATGAATCGTCCCAGTGCGGGCGAGTACATTCTTGAACGCAGATGGAGCAGGCCAATTTCCGGCAGCCACAGTTGCCCCGTGTACCCCAGTCGGCCTATCCCCTCCCCCACCTGCTGTCCCCAGGGATCATATCTTGCAGTTGCCTGAAGTCGACCATCTTCACCCGCGCGGGCGACGATGGAGCCACGCTCATCGGCATACAGCCATGAGCGCTGTCCACCTTGATAGATCACGATGGGCTCGTCACCCTTTGGCCCGAACACGATCTTCTGCAGCATGTTGCCATTGGTTTCGTCGAACTCCCCTATCAACTCCCAGTCGTTGTACAGGAATTGTCGCGACACTCCTCCTTTTGTAATGCGTGCGAGACGCCCGATTGCGTCATAGTCGAGGCGCGAGTCTCCCGCCGCCACAAGCCGCCCCTCCGCATCATAGGTAAATGAACGACTGGGATTTCCGATGCTATCTGCCTGTAGATTGCCGGCAGCATCGTGCTCCAGGTCCTGCCAGCTTGAGTTCTCACTCTTCCAAGAGCGGTACTGATTCAGCTCATGGGCAGCCCACTCGACCTGCCCCTCACGATCGGCGCCATCGCGAATCGTGGCTGCGTCACGGCACGGCTTCTGAGCTGTCCGTCCTCATTGAACGCATAGCCAAAACCAATATCCTGATCTTCACCCACTAGATCGTGCATGAGCAGGGAAATGCGCTGATCGGCCTTGTACTCAACTTCCGTCCGAGTTCCGTTCCTGGCAAACGTGGCGCCGGTACGGCGGGAGATCTCATCGTAGGTAAAGCGCGCCAAACTGGCGCCGGCAGCTTCATCGATGCTGCTGACCCGGCCAAGCTGATCGAAGTTGTAGCGCACCCCCGAGCCATCGGGCCAGCGCACTTCGGACCAGCTCTGGCCTGGGCCGTAGCCGTAGCCGACAGAGCGGCCAAATGGACCTGTGCTGCCGCTGAGACGCCCGAGCTTGTCATACGTCCAATAGATTGAAAGTGCGCTGTTTTCCCCGGGCAGTTCAGCAGACAATCGCCTGCCAAGCAGGTCGTATGTGTAGGCAACACTGCGATCAGCTTCCGGAACATCCTTTTTCAGCAACCTGCCATCAGCGTCGAACGTATAGCCGATTTTCCTACCATCGCGCAGAGTGATGCTGGCGACATCGCCCTTGCCGTTGTACGCGTAGGTCTCCCGAGGAAAGCCCTCCATTTCGACGCTGCAGGATCGTGCAGAGGCATAATATTTACCGAGGTATCGACGCTCCCTCAGTCGGTCAAACCCGTCATAGCACAGCGCCGTGTAGTTCCCTTCCGCATCAATCTGAAGAATCGGCTGGCCATTGGGCGAGTACTGGACCTCCAGAGTCTTCTGCTCCAGCGGTGTACCCACCCCATTGCGGACAGAAAGCACGCGGCCGACGCCATCCAGCGTCATCCTGGAAGTTCTTTCGATGCCATCTACTCGCTTTCGCGTTCCGATGTTTCTACCCGCGTCGTCGTAGTCAAATCGCGTGGATGCCGCATCAATCCCAGTGCTTTGTACCTGCAGCCCCCGCGCGTCATACTCTACCGTCTCGCTCAACCAACCGCCTTGGAATCTGTACGAGATCGCAGTCTGGCGTCCTTCTGAATCGTAAGTGGACTGAGCACGCTGCGAGACCCCTTCGGCTGACGGCCCGGTTGACGACACAATACGGCGCATGCGATCAGGCACCTGTATCGTTAGATCCCCGGCGCGCGCGCCCTCCACAGCAGTGATGTTTCCCACACGATCATAGTAGTACCGAGTCGCCTCTGCGGCGCCATTCGGATCACGTACCACCTCCTTCAACTCGCGGCTGCTTCGGGAGCCTGCCGTCGACGGCATGTAGTTGTAGTCGACTCGAATGAGGTTCTCATCAGAACAGATGAATTCGAACTGCCCCGGGGGGCTCCTCGCAAGGCATGCGTCTTGGCCGACGGGCAGAATCACATCACGTTGCAGAATGTCGGCAGCACCCGGCAATGATGGCGCGGAAGAGCCTTCGGCGGGCGAGAATGACGCATATCTCGTCCTGGTAGCTGCACGCCTTCCATCTGCCCGGATGGCGTCAAATCGAATTGCTGCGCCGCCGTGTTCCGCATCGTGACGCGTGACTTGCACGCCGCCGCGCGAGTTCTTGGCGGATACAGGCCTATTGCAGAATCGGAAATTGCTTGAGGTGCATGAAGGGTAAAGTGCTGTTTCGACAATGTCTGGGAGGCCTGAGGTAGGCTTTGCCTTATGCCGACGCTCGAGGATGTTGCCACGATCATCAAGCTTGTTCTCGATGCTATCACCCTCAGGGTTCTTGATTGAGGTGAGTCGATAGCCCCTGTAGTCATAGGTGTACTCGGTGCGTGCCCCAGTGCCATCCTCGATGGCTATCGGGTATGGATTCTCGCGCATGAAGAAGTAGCGCGTGACGTTGCCGACGGGGTCGGTAACCTTTGTATCAAACGTGTTTTTATTGATCCTCTCGCTGTATTCGAATCGGGTGACCTTTCCCGCCCCGTCTGCTTGGGACAAAACCTTGCCGAAATTGTCAAATACGTTGGTGAATGCGTCGGTGCTGGCGCCGGCGCGCCGCTCGGTAGCGACATGTCTGCTGTTGATGTCATACGCATAGCTGGTTACTGCACCATTGGCGTCGACGAATTTGCGAAGCCGCCCGCTATAGGGCGGTAGTCCATTTGGACTCCAGCGATCATAAATGTAGCTGACGGTTGCAAGGTCGCCGGTTGTGCAAAGGACCGTGTCGTGCTCAACACAGCTTGACCTGAAGGCAGACGCCGACGTTACAGCCTGAGGATCGTGAATGTCTTCATAGGAGAATCGAATGCCATAGCCCCTGCTGTTCACGACCTCAGACACAAGCGCAACTGGGAATTCCTGATAGTTCGCGCTTGGGCGAGTGATGTAGCGATAAGACAAAGACTCGCCGTTGGGCATTTCTAGATAGCGCAGCTGCACACAGGATGCCATCGAGGCGGATGTGACTCCCCCCGCGCTGATATAACCGCAGGTCATGCTCGTAACGAAATCGAAGTATGCAACGACTCCTTCGCGGCTTCTGAAAGTGAAGCGCCTGTCGTCAGCGTCTTGCTCGAGCGTAGCGCCATCCAGTCTTTTGTTGACGATCTTGCCGGACGACCGTTCGAACTGGTAGGTGCTTCCCAGAAGCACGACGTCGATGACGGGCCAGTTGCTTGGATGGAAATTGAAGGGCGGGCGTCCGTGATGTACCGTGTATTGGCCGCAGTTGCATATCACTCGCCCATCAATGTTGAAGGTAACGCCAGCCTTATTGCCGGACTGAATCCGTGTCAGGTCAATCCGTGAAGGGAATTCGCCGGTGCCAACAGAAAGGTCAGTGTTCTGAAGAGTGAAGAGTCCGCTGTACGGATCCACGCCATTGGCATTTCGAGTTTGATCCAGCGGTGGCGAGTGTGACTCACCGATCCCGATCTCCTGAGCTTGCGCGGCTCCTGCGAGAAACGGGGCCAGAGCTACAGTCATCAATCGTGCCAACGCTCGGGCGCGACTCGCCAAGTGCGGCTTAGGCAACTGATCGGCCGTGGATCGGGAGTCCCCTGCATGCATCTCGGGTTTCATTGTGTCATTCCTTGATTCCGACGATCGCCCCGCCCAGATCGACGAGCTCGACATAATGGCCGTTGGTGCGAATAGCCTGTCCACCCTCGCCGCCTTCTCCTGGCTTTGGGGCCTCGTTGGCCGGAACGCCCCCGTGGTAGCTCGGGCGCCCAGGCTCACCTCGCTTGCCTGCGGCGCCACCTTTACCGCCCTGCCCCGTAAGATTGGGCAAGCCTAGACCGCCATCACCACCCATGCTTCCGGGAAGGCCGGGCTGCGGGCCTGGCTGCACCGTTGATCCTGCTCCCCCAAGGCCGTCTGGATACCCTCCACCTCCACCTCCACCCGGACGGGGGCCGATGATGACGCTCAGGCGCGGGGATGGTGCCCCGCCGCCGCCGCCGCCGCCCATCAGTGCGCCACCCGGAAGCACCTCGACGCGCATTGGTAGGCGAGCAATCACCGCGTCGCCGCCTGGCTGCCCGTCGGTGCCGCTTGCCCCCCCAGTACCACCGTGCCCTTGCACGACGCCAGCGACCTTCAGTGTTACCGAGGTTGCATACTTGTCGGTGGGCCATGTTCCGGAATCAATCGCGGCATTGCCACGAATGCCACGGATGCTCACACCAGGAATGACCTCGAAGACGATACGCGCCGGCTGCCTTCCGCTGTAGCCCGCATACTCTGCAAGACGTCGAAGCGTGATTAGTTGACCGTTAGATGCAGGGACCGTAATCGTTCGTTCAAACAGCTTTGGAGTTGGGTCTACGGGCGTCGGCGGATCGGGCCTTGGTCCAGTCCCTGTCGCGGGACCTGTGGCTGTCCAGTTCCCAGCCTTGTCGTACTCAAATTTGTACTGCCGTCCATCAGCAGGTACGACACTGATGAGCCTTCCAAGGCCGTCGTAGACAAATTCTTCCATTACCTGCCCTTGCGCGCACTCACTAAAGCCCGCTAGGGCTCCCAGAACAATTGAGATGCGAGCGATAGCCGCCTTGAGTGCCCTTTCGTCCATGCCAGCTCCTCTTTGACAGAGTGTCGATTTGGTCGGCGCCGTTGTGACGGGTGTCGGCTCTGGGTGCCATGTCCAATTGAACGATGACTAATTGACAGCGTAATGACGCTCGATGAGCTAGTCGCGAGTTCGAACCTTTGGTGTAGTGCCGGTCAGGTCGCAGGCATGTTGTAATCAGGCGCGTCAGTGACGTGCGGCCCCCAAAGGCGCGGCACCGCTTGAAGGGCCTGAATGCCCCACAAAACGGTCCGGCGCGTACGGCCGCGGAACGCCTCAGCGAATTCTCCTGCCCGGATGCTACCGTTGGCGTTAGGCCGCCCAACTCATAGCAAGCGGTGTATAGGCGCAAAGTAGTTTCCGTTTTCGGTCTCAGGCTGCCTGCCGTACCCCCGATAAACATCCCTTATCGCGACTGGGCTGACTTGGCAGGCAAGAAGGGTTTTCGCGCGATCTCCAGCCTGCTCACATCGCCAGCAGGCACAAGAACTGCAGCTTTCTGTACCGGATCCCAAAGCACATAGCTATCACCCAAGCGCCCCACTAGGCCCAGGCTGCCTTGCACCTTCTCATCAATGGTCACATTGACCGTGTACTCGCTGCTGCCAGAAGTAATCGCCTTGGCGCGCTCGAAGCCAAGCCAGTTTGACGAGATCGGGACATAGACAATCATCACGAGCGCATAGACCAGCCACGGCGAGTCCTTCACGGCGGCCGGCAACACTGGGGACAGGCGTACTGCCATTGCACATATGCCCGTCAGCGTCACACCTATCAGAACGGGCCAGGCATTGGACCACCAAAGCAAGGCACCCATTCCAACAAGACAAAGAGCCAGGGTCAGCCACATCAGTAGATTGGCTTGGGACGGCGTCGCTGTCACCTTCCCCTCGACCCACCCTCCAAGCAGCAGCGCAATCAGTATGAAGAACAACACCATGCCGATCCCAGCAAGCCCTGCCAGCGCAAGCTCACTCACCGCAACAAACTGAAAGGGATCCAGGCCGAAGTGGCCCCAATACGCCTTCAGATAGAAGGCGCCTTGAATCAATCCGAACGTGACGAGCGCCGAACCCCATCCAGCAACATCGGCCATCGTCAGTGTCTTTTTCGTACGCTCCATGTATCTCCTTCCATCGATGCAGCCCCGCCACATAGTGACATGCAGCGCTCCGCCTCGCAGAACCCAACTCCATTAACGTGACGCGTCACGCCCGATTGGCACCACCCCATTGGCGCCCCACCCCTCCCCCACTATAGTGCCAACCCCCACAAGGACGAGGCGGCACACATGCCCTATATCGGAATCGGACTCCACGTACTGGCGGCCATCTACTTCGCGGTGCACGCCATCCGCTCGGGCCAGAGCCTCTACTGGCTGATCCTGCTGTTCTCGTTCACGCTACTCGGCAGCGTCGTCTACTTCCTTGCGATCTACTTCCCGGAAGCCCGCAACTCGCGCGGCGCACGGCAGGCAATCCGCTCCGCCAAGCAGCTCATGGACCCGGGCCAGGACCTGCGTAACGCACGCGCTGAGCTGTCGCGAACGCCCACCGTGCAGAACCGGGTTCGCCTCGGCATGACGCTGCTGGATGCAGGCCAAGCGGAGGAAGCCAGGACCCTGCTTGAGCAGGCGGCCAGCTCGCCACTGGGTGACGACCCCTACATCCTTACCGGTCTGGCGCGCGCCCGCCTCGAGTCCGGGCACGCCGCGCTTGCAGTTGAGACGCTGGACGGCCTGTTCGCCCGTCGTCCAGATGTGCGCCGCAAGCCGGAACAGACCCTGCTCTATGCACAGGCACTGGCCGCCGCCCAAGCAACTGGCACCCGCGCCGCATTTGAGCGCGCTGTGGAATGCGGAAACGATGCGGCCGCCCGCTGCCTGTATGCCGAATGGCTGATGACACAACCGCAGCCCGCCGACCGCGAGCAGGCCCGCAGCCTGTTCGCCAGCATCATCGACGATGCCCAACACTGGTCACGCCACGCGCGCAGCCACAATGCCGCTTGGCTGGAGCGAACCAAGGCCGCGATGAAGAGCTACTGACGTCTGGCAGCCTTTCAATCCTGTCGCATCCGCCTCGCTCATGACCTCGCCGGGCGGATGCCGACAGTCCGCAGGCCTGCGCCACCGATAGCGCCGAAAGCATTGCAGCGCAAGGCGGCTGCCCCCTCGTGCCGCATGCAACGATTCTGAAAATGTTGAAAGTAGTGACGGCATCGGCCTTACTGCATTGGCAACGCACACAACCGAGCGTATTCCTTCTGATGCCACCAATACATCGGTGGCCGGGGCTCGAAATCCCGGTAACGCGACTGTAGTTTGCGCTTGCCAGCCGGCACCAAGCTTTATGGTGCCGGCTGGCAATCCGTCGGCCGGTTATGGCGGGCGGTGCGTGGGGGCCTTGTGCCCACCGGTCATAGTCGCGTACCGGATTTCGAGCCACGCACCGTCCGCCACCTTTATCGGTGGCGGCTTCTGCATGCACGCAAGGAGCCCAGCCATGACCCAGCCCCACTCCCCTGCCCCACACCCGATCCACGACGTGCCCGCCAACGGCTCCGCACTGGATCCGAACACCCTCATCGCCCTGCTGCACAGCATCGGCGCCGGTGCCGCCTCCGATGGCCAGCCCTGGCCAGAGCGCCATCAGATGCCCGGCCGACGGCTCGCCCTCGCCGACACCGACTGTTCGCTGGCCGGCCTTCGGGTGGTGCTGGAAATCCTGCTGGCCGCACAGCGTGCCCGCGAGAACGGCGAGTTGGAGCAATACGTTGGCCCGCGCGTGATGGAGGGGCTGATCATGGCTGGGCTGGGACTTACGGCGCACGCCAGCACACGAGTTCGGCCGGACGACTGAGTGGCGCGGTACTGCTGGGCGGCCACTGCGCTGTGCCTCGTGGCGGTGGTTGCGGCACAGACGCGGTGGCTGGTGCCCCCACTGCCATCTCCCATCGGGTTCCAAAGCATCAACGACGATCGATTCTCACAACTGCGCCGCCAGGCGATGCAGTTGGTGGAGTCTCGGCCACGACAGGGCTTCCAGTACGTCGAAGAACATCGGGATGCCTCGTTCCAGATTCACTGCAAAGGCGTTCCGGTGCTGTGGCTGGAGAGGCGCTCGCCGCATGTGCTGTTGCAGGCATCACTGGATGCGAAGCAGCGGGCGCCCGCAGTTCTGCAGATGCGGGCAATCCTCCAATGGCAGTTGGAGCCATTGGATTATCTGGAACAGGTGCTGGCTGGTGTGCCGGAGCCTGTTCTGATGGATCGGGTGCTGCAGATTTTCGCCGCCAAGGTGCCTGATGGGTCGCGATGCGCCCCGCAGTAGTCGAGCATGACTCGACTCTACAGAGGTGCGGGTTGCGACTGCTCCGGTTCCTGGATGGATCCTTCCAGCAAGGCCACGTAAGTGTCCAGGCGTGTGCGCATGCTGATCAGCATCCAGCCCAGCAGGTACAGCAGCACCATGGCGAAGATCAACAATGCGCCGACAAGGCTGACGTCGAATGCGCCAGCCCAGTCACCCCATTCCCATCCCCGGAACTGCAGATAGAGCGCAATCAACAGTGGAAACGGCCCAAGCCGCTGCAGGCCGCCATACATCATGCCCATGCGCTCGATCATGTTGGTCCGCAGCGTGCTGACATAGCGAAGGCGTCGCTCGCGCTCGACGCGGGGGAAGTCGCGAAGCTCGGTAACCACCGTTTGCCAGTGGGCGAAGTCGCCGTCCATTTCCTTGGCGTGCGAGAGACGTGGCTGGCTGAACTGACGAATGCCTCTGCGGGCGGCCAGGGCGCCTCCAACGACGAACCCACCGATCTCGATGGCCAGGCACGCAACAACCACTTGCAACACCACACTGACGGGTAGCCACCGATCAGGCAACTGGCCACAGAGAATGCCAACGATCGCGGCGGCCAAGCCAACGCGAAACGCCCACGTCTCCACCCTGCCTGCCTTCGGGTAGATGCTGTGCTCAACCAACCCCTGCACCCGCTGGTAAAGCCAGTGGAAAGTCAGTTCCTGCGAATCGGCCTTTGCCGGCGAATCGAGTCCGCCCCCTGCCTGCATGTCCATTGCGTCCCCTGCCCCCGGCTACGATACCGGCCGTAGCATCGTAGCCGACGCGCAGCAGCTTTCAGAAATAGAACCCGATATTGAGGTTCAGCCGCGAATGCCAGCGCGACGGGCCGCCACTGTTGATGCCAATGCCATCGCCGCCGGCAAACCACATGTTGCGGCCTGCAATCCAGTCAACATAGGTGAGCATCACGCCCTTCTGTAGGCTGCAGCCGGTAACGTTCTGCCAGGAGTCGCGCACCCCGCTGCTGTGCCCCACCGGGTGCGTCATGCTGAGGTTGTTGTAGCAGGTCAGGTCGTCCAGCCAGCCGCGCGGGCCAAAGGAATAGGCGACGTTGGCGCTGGGCACATCGGCCTCGGCCGCGATTTCAAACGGGGCCTGGAACGCCGACAGCGCGATGCGCTCGCCGGGCACGTTGTAGCGGTACCGCGCCCATTGCAGCTGGGTGGTCCAGCCATCGCGCTTCCACTGCGCGTGCACGGCGGCGGCCTGATGGTCGTGATGGCGGCGGCTGCGGGTGTTCTGCACTTTTCCTGCGAAGGCCGATGCGCCGACCAGCAGCTCGCCGCCCGCCCAGTCGCGCGATTGCTCGACGCGTGCATTGAATCGCTGCCGTTCGCGATACGGCAACGCGTCGGTCTGCGCCACATCGAAGGAATAGCGATCGTAGCGCGCCCCCGTTCCATACTCGTCACCCGAGAACCAGCCGAGGTGCCAGGTGGTATTGCCGGCCTGGTGCATCACCACAACGCCGGGGTCGTAGTCATCCTCGATGCCCAGGTAATACCCGGAGCCGAACCAGAAACTCTGCGAGACCGTGGGCAGCAGCCCGAAAGGTACCTGCTGGATACCAGCCTTCAGCTGCGTGGCGTCGGTGAACTGCCAGCCTGCGTAGGCATGATGGATGGCATCGAAGCCGTCGTACCAGCGGTACTGCGCGGAGAAGGAGAAAGGCCCGCTGCCGGCGTCGATGTCGGCGCGAAGCAGCTCCAGCTGCAGGCGGCTGGTGGGCCCGTAATCGAGCCAACCATAGTTGAATCGAACGGCGCCACCGAGATCGAAATGAGGCGCTGTGTTGCGGTGTTCGCTGGCCGCGCTCGCATCAAGCGAGGGTGCGGCCAGTGCTGCTGCGATGATGATGGAAACTGCCTTCACGGTCGCGTCCTGCCTCCTGTTCTGCGAGTGAAAGCACTCGATTCCAGCCTCGGCGCGCGCCATGCCTCAACGTGAGGGATGACGTGCTGTGGCGTGCAGGTTACGCAACGGAGGGTGAAGCGAACGTCGGCCAGCCGTGCTCACATGCCCAGATCAGACAGCCCCGGATGATCATCCGGGCGACGCCCCAGCGGCCAGTGGAACTTGCGCTCGCTTTCCTTGATCGGCATGTCGTTGATGCTCGAGAACCGATGCTCCATCAGGCCATCCGCTCCGAATTCCCAGTTCTCGTTTCCATAGGAACGGAACCAGTTGCCGGAGTCGTCGTGCCACTCATAGGCGTAGCGCACGGCAATACGGTTGCCGCTGAAGGCCCAGAGTTCCTTGATCAAACGGTAGTCCAGTTCCTTCTTCCATTTGCGGGCCAGGAACTGCCGCGCTTCCTCGCGGCCGTGGGTGAACTCGGCACGGTTGCGCCAGCGGGTATCGAGCGAATAGGCCAGTGCGACCTTGTCAGCATCGCGGGAGTTCCAGCCATCTTCGGCAAGGCGTACTTTCTCGATGGCCGATTCACGAGTGAACGGGGGAAGTGGCGGACGGGGTGCTTCAATGGACACGGTGGGGCCTCCAATCAAGTGGATGAACGGGGTGCTTCGACGGGTTTTGATGACTCAGGGCGTCAGCGCCTGGCCTGCTCCAACAACACCGCTGCAACATCCCTTGCGGTGTCTGCGGCGTCGTAGTCGCCCATCACGCGCGAGACGGTGATGGCGCCTTCCATGAGAACCAGCAGCTGCCGCGCCAGTGCGGCGGGCTGCTTGATATCCAGTTGCGTGGTGAGTTGCAGCGTGTAATCCAGCAACTTTTGCTTGTGATGTTTGGCGATGTGCCGAATCGGATCGTCGGGGTCGCCGACCTCGCCCGCGGTGTTGATGAACGCGCAGCCGCGATAGCCCTCGGACTGGAACCAGCCCTTGAGCACGGTGAACATGCCGAGGATGCGTGCTTCCGGGCTGTCGGCCTTGTCGCACTCCTGCTGGAACCACTGAAGCCAACGAACATCGCGCGCGTTCAGTGCAGCTGCGGCTACTTGGTCCTTGTTTTCGAAGTGGCGGTAGATGCTTTTGCGTGCCACACCCGAGGTCTTCACCAGCAGGTCCATGCCGGTGGCATGGATCCCGTTCTGGTAGATCAGCGCCTCGGCCGTGGCCAGGATCTTCTGTTGGGTATCGGTGGTGATTGTGTTCACGATGCCAAGGTAGAACGCTCGTTCTACCTTGTCAACAGGCAATGGGCGGCGTTTCGGGTGCACACATCCATGCAAGACGATCTATCAAGAAATGCGTACATTCCATCATCCAGACGCCCGATTTAGGTCGCAAAGTACGTCTCACCACCCAACCATGAGACGCCCTGCATGAACACTTTCGCCCGCACCCTGGCCATTGCCGCCCTCGCCCTCCCGGTCCAGGCCGGCCTGTCCGCCCAAGCCGCCGAACCGGCCAAGTCGGCGCCGATCACCAGCATCGCGCGCACCGCCAGCTACATCACCACCGCCGATGGCGTGCAGCTCTACTACAAGGACTGGGGCCCGAAGGACGGCCCGGTCGTCACCTTCAGCCACGGCTGGCCGCTGAACTCGGACAGCTGGGAATCGCAGATGATCTTCCTGGCCAACCACGGCTACCGCGTCATTGCCCATGACCGTCGTGGCCACGGCCGTTCCAGCCAGCCGTGGGACGGCAACGACATGGATCACTACGCCGATGACCTGGCCACGGTGATCAACACGCTCGATCTGCATGACGTGACGTTGGTGGGCTTCTCTACCGGTGGCGGCGAAGTGGCGCGCTACATCGGCCGCCATGGCACCGGCCGGGTGAAGAAGGCCGTGCTGATCAGCTCGGTGCCGCCGCTCATGCTGAAGACCGCCGACAACCCGAACGGCCTGCCGATCGAAGTGTTCGATGGCATCCGCAAGGCGCAGATGGACAACCGCGCACAGCTGTACAAGGACATCCCGTCCGGCCCGTTCTACGGCTTCAACCGCCCAGGCGCGAAGGTATCGCAGGGTCTGATCGATGCATGGTGGGCACAGGGCATGCAGGGTGGCCACAAGAACACCTACGACTCCATTGCCGCGTTCTCGGCCACCGATTTCCGCGCCGACCTGAAGAAGTTCGATGTGCCCACCCTGGTCATCCACGGTGATGACGACCAGATCGTGCCGATCGACATCTCCGGCCGCCAGTCGGCGAAGCTGATCAAGGGCGCCAGGCTGATTGTGTACCCGGGTGCGCCGCACGGCCTGACTGACACGCACAAGGATCGCGTCAACCAGGACCTGCTGACGTTCCTGCAGGAAAAGTGAGTCCCCTGGGGCTCTGGCATCTCGCCGGAGCCCTTTCCATCACCTCACGCTTTCGCAGCCGCACGCCACGCGGGCCACGCTTCGCTGATGACGCCAATCGCGGACTTCAGGAACAGCAGCGCGATGACCACGCCCGCCGCGATATCCGGCCAGCCGCGTCCGGTCAGCGCAACGCCACCGGCAGCCACCAGTACGCCGATATTGGCGGCGACGTCGTTGCGCGAGCACGCAAAGGTGCTTTTCATGTTGATGTTGAGCGCGCGGAACCGCCACAGCAGTGCCAGGCACACCAGATTGGCCACCAGCGCGATGGCTCCGAACCCCAGCATCAAGCCACTGGAAGGCGGAACGCCGTGGGCCAGCTTGCCGACCACCTCCACCACGATGAACACGAAGAAGCCCAGGATCAGCAGCCCCTTGGCGAGTGCTGCGCCGGCCTCCCAGCGCGCTCCCCGCTTCACTGCCCACAGGCTCAGGCCGTATACGATCGCATCGCCCAGCATGTCCACTGCATCGGCCTGCAGGGCGCTGGAGCGCGCCACGATGCCCGCGCCGAACTCGATGAAGAACATCGCCAGGTTGATGATGAGTACCGCCACCAGTACGCGCCGCTGCGCACTGTGGAGGGCCAACGCTTCCAGTTCCTGGCGCTTGTGGCCGCAGCAGTGGTCCATGGATGACTCCCGCCAGGCTGTGGCCGGGCTTGAAAAAGGTTGGGATAGTCGTTATCAACCCTGTAGCCACTACAAGGTCAAGCCCGTGTCCGCCCACCTCACCATCGGCCAGCTGGCCCGCCAGACCGGCACCAAGGCCGAAACCATCCGCTATTACGAAAAGATCGGCCTGCTTCAACCACCGCTGCGGTCGGACGGCAACTACCGCTATTACAGCGCCCAGGACCAGCGGCGTCTGTCATTCGTGCGCCGCGCCCGCGAGCTTGGCTTCTCCATCGAGCAGATCCGCGAGCTGATCGCCTTTGGTGAGCAGCGCGAACACGAATGCAGTTCGGTGGACGACGTGGTGAAAGCGCACATCGCGGATATCACGCGTCGGATCCATGACCTGCAGGCGCTGCAGGGCGAACTGAAGCGAATGATCGGCAATTGCCCGGGCGGTCGCGTGGCCGATTGCAGGGTGCTGGAAGCCCTTCAGCCGCAGCCATGACCCTGCTGCCCCATCCACATCAGAACGAAACCTGCGCTCGCACGCCGACGGTGTTGCCGGAATCCGGCCCTGCGCGTTGCCGACCTTGTTGACAGTGCGCGGCTCAGTCGCCCGCGCCGTCATCGTCCAGCGAGCGCGGTGGCTGAGCAGCCGTGGGTATCGCGTTGGCATCGTGCGGCGGCAGCCGCGCAGGCGGCGGCCCGAGGTAGCCGTGGCTGCGTGCCCAGTTGGCGAAAAGGCGCGGCCACTGCGCGACCAATGTCCCGGGCTTGCCCAACCCCCAGCTGTGACCTCCGGCTTCGAACAGGTGCAGCTCCACCGGAATGCCTGCCGCATGCGTGGCCTGGTACATGGCCACGCTGTGGCCGACATCCACGGTGCGATCATCCACGGCCTGGGCCAGGAACACCGGCGGCATGTCCTTGCGCACGTGCTGTTCGACCGAATAGGCCTGCTGTGCGTCGTCCTGACTCGCCAGCTCCCGCTTCGACCGGGTCTGGTCCAGCGGCGCGCGCATCGAAACGACCGGATAGATCATGCCAAGGAAGTCAGGGCGCGCGGACAGCTGGTCGGCTGCATCCACCGGCGGATACAACGGGGCATCGAAGCGCGTGGCAACGATACCGGCGAGATTGCCCCCCGCGGAAAAGCCCAATGCGCCGATGCGCTCCGGATCGACCCCCAGGCTTGCCGCCTGCGCGCGCAGCAGCCGCATGGCGCGCTGGCCATCCTGGAAGGGCGAGACCGGTGCCCACCCATCAGCGGGCAGCCGGTAGTAGACCACGGCGGCCGTGACACCCAGCGACTGCAGCCACTGCGCCGTCGGCTTGGCAGCGCTGCCGATCTGGATGCGGAAGTAACCACCACCGCCGAAGATCACCACGGCTGTCCCGTTCGGTTTCAGTGGTAGGTAGATCTCCATGCGCGCGTTACTGATTCCCGAGACAGCGCCCTTTGCGCTGCCCTCGATACCGATCCGTTCCGGGCCACGTGCGCGTTGCTGCCAGTGGCCCTGCGGCCACAGCGGAACCACCTCGGGTGCCGGTGCGGGCGGCGCTGCCGGCAGCGCGCCCGCGAGCAAGGGATTAAGCAGGAACAGAAGCACTGCCAGCCCGCGCAGTTTCCCCACATGCAGACTCATATCACGCCCTTCCGTCGGCCTTTACGTGGCGAAGTGTGCGTCGAGTTGCGTTGGCGACCTATAGCCGGATGGGACTAGCTGGACCGTGTTTTTCTGTGTGCACTGCAGCATCAAAGTGGACGCCTTTGGCTGGAGAGTCACCAGAGGATTCGCCATTGCACGGTTTCGTCAGACTTCCTTGTTTTCTCGCCTCCTCCCGCGCCGGCAACTGGCTCTCTGCTGGTGATGGAGGCGCTGCTGTCCATGGCAAGCGACTGGCTCGAGGGTCGAGCAGAGCATGGCTCGGCTTTACAGAACCAATGGCTTCACACGCGCTGCCCCAGCTCACGCACAAGGAACGGCGCCGTCCTGCTGCCCTTGGCTCGAGCCACTTGTTGCGGCGTTCCCTTCGCCACGATGGTGCCGCCCGCAGCCCCTGCGCCAGGCCCAACGTCAATCACCCAGTCCGCCTGCACGACCGCGCGCATGTCATGCTCGATCATCACCACCGTATTGCCCGCGTCCACCAGTCGCTGCAGCTGCACCAGCAGCCTGTCCGCGTCCGATGCATGCAGGCCGGTGGTGGGTTCGTCCAGTACGTAGAGCGTGCGCCCGCGCTGGCTGCGCTGTAGCTCGGTCGCCAGCTTGATGCGCTGGGCTTCACCGCCTGAAAGCTCCGTGGCCGGCTGGCCCAGCCGCAGATAGCCCAGGCCGATCTCCTGCAGCAGCTGCAGCGGGCGGGCAATGGCCTCTTCCTCGATGAAGAACGCGTGCGCCTGGTCCACCGTCATCTGCAGGACTTCGGCGATGTTGCGGTCATTCCACAGCACCTTCAGCGTGGCCTCGTTGTAGCGGGCGCCATGGCAGGTGGGGCACGGCGCATAGACGCTGGGCATGAACAGCAGTTCGACGCTGACGAAACCTTCGCCTTCGCAGGTCTCGCATCGGCCCTTGGCCACGTTGAACGAGAAACGGCCGGCATCGAAACGCCGACGGCGCGCGGCGGGCGTAGCGGCGAACAGCTTGCGCACGTGGTCGAACAGCCCGGTATAGGTGGCCAGGTTGGAGCGTGGGGTGCGGCCGATGGGCTTCTGGTCCACCTGCACTACCCGCTGGATGGCGTCCACATCGCCAGCCAACCGGCCTCGGGTCGCTTCGATCACGGTCGGCGCGTCGGTGGGCGCATTCTCGGCGCTGTTGTCCTCGGGCTCATGCCCCAGGTGCAGCAGCACCAGCTCGGGCAGTGCCTGCGCCATCAGGCTGGATTTGCCCGACCCCGAAATGCCGGTCACTGCGGTCAGCAACCCCAGCGGCACCTGCGCATCCACACCCTGCAGGTTGTGGCGGTGGATGCCCTTCAGCTCCAGCCAGCTGCTGGCGCTGCGCTGCCGGCTGGCGGCCGCAGGCACCTGGTCGAACAGATACCGGGCGGTGCGCGATTCCTGGACCTTGCGCAGGCCGTCGGGCTCGCCACTGTAGAGAACGCGCCCGCCGTGCTCACCCGCCTCCGGGCCAACATCCACCAGCCACTGCGCGCGGCGCATCAGCTCCAGGTCGTGCTCGACAACGAACACCGAGTTTCCGCCGTCGCGCAACCGCTCCAGCGCGTCGTACAGCGCCTGGCTGTCAGCAGGGTGCAGGCCGGCCGAGGGCTCGTCGAGCACGTACAGCACGCCAAAAAGCAACGAGCTGAGCTGCGTGGCCAGCCGCAGGCGCTGCAGTTCGCCGGCCGACAGTGTGGGCGTGGCGCGATCCAGCGAGAGGTACCCCAGGCCCAGGTCACGCAGCTGGCGTACCCGCGCCATCACACCGCCTGCCAGCCGCTGTGCGGCCAGTCGCTTCTCTTCGGACAAGGCCGAGGTCAGCCGGACGTCGGGGGCGCCCTCGTGGGTCGCTTGGCCACTCGCGGCCCTCCGGGCGCGATCACGTGGTGTTGCGCTCCTGCTGGTGCGAGTGCCCTTGGTGTGTGCGCCGAAATCACCTTGTGCGATGGGCCCGAGCAGATCCGCCAGTTGATCCAGCGGAAGCCGCATGAACTCGCCGATATCCACGCCGGCGAAGGTGACCGAGAGTGCCTCCGGCTTCAGCCGTTTTCCGTGGCAGGACGGGCACAGCTTGCCTTCCATGTAGCGCGAAACACGCTTGCGCATCAGTGCGCTCTGGGTGTTGGCAAAGGTGTGCAGCACGTAGCGGCGCGCACCGGTATAGGTGCCCATGTAGCTGGGTTCCAGCTTGCGCTTCAGTGCGGCACGGGTCTCTGCGGGCGTGAACCCGGCATAGACCGGCACGGTTGGCGTTTCCTCGGTGAACAGGATCCAGTCGCGGTCCTTCTTCGGAAGCTTCTTCCACGGCGCATCGATGTCGTAGCCCAGCGTGACCAGGATGTCGCGCAGGTTCTGGCCATGCCATGCCGGCGGCCACGAGGCGATGGCGCGTTCACGGATGCTCAGCGACGGGTCCGGAACCATCAGCGCTTCGGTCACCTCGTACACATGTCCCAGGCCGTGGCAGGAGCTGCAGGCGCCCTGCGGTGTATTGGGCGAGAAGTCCTCGGCGTACAGCATGGGCTGGTTGGCCGGGTACGCCCCGGCGCGCGAGTACATCATGCGCACCAGGCTGGACAGCGTGGTCACGCTGCCCACCGAGGAACGTGCATTGCTGGCGCCGCGCTGCTGCTGCAGGGCAACCGCAGGCGGCAGCCCGTCGATGGCATCCACATCGGGCACGCCCGCCTGGTCGATCAGGCGCCGCGCATACGGCGCAACCGACTCGAAGTAGCGCCGCTGCGCCTCGGCGAAGACCGTACCGAAGGCCAACGACGACTTGCCCGAACCCGACACCCCGGAGAACACCACCAGTGCATTGCGCGGAATGGAGACATCGACATTCTTGAGGTTGTGCTCGCGCGCGCCGCGCACCTCCACGCAACCGCTGGCTGCGGCAGCGCATGAGGATTCACCGAAAGGGTTGTTGGACATCGTTACGTTCCTGCAGGCAGTGAGCGGTGCGCCTCAAAGCGAACCGAGGGATGCATTTTCGCTGCTGCGAGGTGAATGTGGTGAGGGAGTTCCGTCCTCGGGGCTCAACTCCGGCCTCACGGGCCGACAGCCCAGCCTTCACGGCTACCATGGCACCTGCAATGCAACTATGCAGGACGCGCCCTCCCTCCCCTCGGTAAACCATGACCCACCTTCGCCGTCTGTTTGGCCGCTGGCTGCGCCTGCGTCGTCGCGTGCGTTGGCGTTGGCGTGAGCGCCAGGCTTCAGCACCGGCCATCGAGGCCACCGAGGCCCCCCTGCGTGCGGCGCTGTACAGCGTTGAACAGATGGAGGTGTACGGCCGCGCGCTTGCGCGCCAGCATCGGGTACGGATGCGGCCTGGCGCGGAGCGCCTGCTCGATCGCCTGCAGGCCAACGAGCGTGTGCTGGAAGACGCCAACACGCTGCTCAGCAGCGTGGTGCGTGAGCAGCGGCCGGTCACCCCGGCCGGGGAATGGCTGCTCGACAACTACTACCTGATCGAAGAACAGATCCAGACCGCACGGCGCCACCTGCCACGCGGCTACAGCCGGCAGTTGCCGTCGCTTGCCTCCGGCCCCTCGGCCGGATTGCCGCGTGTGTACGAACTGTCGATGCAGGCCATCGCGCACGGCGACGGCCGCATTGACGCCGACACGCTGGGCCGGTTCATCGCCTCGTACCAGTCGCTCGCGCCGCTGAGCCTGGGCGAACTGTGGGCCGTACCCATCATGCTGCGGCTGGCGCTGCTTGAGAATCTGCGGCGTATGGCCGCCCGGGTGATGCGCGATGGCACGGACCGAAGCCTGGCTGCACAATGGGCTGACAATCTCAATCTCGCGGCCTCCGACACCCCTACTGATGTGGTGTTGGTGGTTGCCGACATGGCACGGTCCGCGCCGCCCCTGACCGGAGCGTTCATCGCCGAGCTGACGCGCTCGCTGCAGGGGCGCGGCGGCGCGTGGGCCATGCCCATCGCCTGGCTGGAACAGTGGGCGGCAGCGGCCGGGCAGCGCGTCGACGAGCTGGTCGCCGCTGAAGGGCAGCAGCAGGCGGCCGATCAGGTATCCATCGGCAACAGCATCGGCAGCCTGCGCTTTCTCTCCACCATGGATTGGCGCACCTTTGTTGAAGACATGAGTGTGGTGGAGCGGCGGCTGCTGGAAGACCCGATGGGCGTCTATGCCCAGATGGATTTCGCCACCCGCGACGCCTATCGCCACGTGGTGGAGAAGATCGCCCGCGGGAGCCGCATGGCAGAGGAGCGCGTTGCAACCATCGCGCTGGACCTGGCACGGGCGGCTACGCCGCCGGATGGGCAACGCACGCACGTTGGCTACTGGCTTGTCGGCGAAGGCCTGCACGCGACCGTTGAAGCGGTGGCCGAGGCAGCACCGCGCCACCGCAAGGCACGGCAACTGGCGCATCGCGTGCCGCTTGCACTGTACCTGCTGCCGATCACCCTGCTGGCGGTGCTGGCCACCGCTGGCCTGTTGGCAACCGGCAGTGGTTCGGCCCCTCTCTGGTTGGCCACGCTGCTTGGGCTGCTGGTATTCAGTGAGCTGGGCATCGTGCTGGTGAACTGGACCGCGACGGTGCTGGTCGCACCCAGGCCGCTGCCCAGGCTCGACTTCGGCGAGGGCATTCCTGCCGCCTGCGCCACCGTGGTCGCGGTTCCCTCGATGCTGTCCAGCATCGAGGGAATCGACATACTGGTCGAAGCGCTGGAGGTCCGCTTCCTGGCCAACCGCGATCCTCAGCTGCGCTTCGTGCTGCTGACGGACTTTCTCGACGCATCGGCAGCCACGACGCCGGTGGACGACACTCTGCTTGCACACGCCGTTGCGCGGATCGAGGAGTTGAACGGGCGTTACGCGCCCGAGCGCGGCGATCGCTTCTACCTGCTGCACCGTCCCAGGCAATGGAACCCGGGTGAAGGCGTGTGGATGGGACACGAGCGCAAGCGTGGCAAGCTGGCGGCGCTCAATGCCCTGCTTCGTCTGGGCGATGCAGCCGCGTTCATGCGCATCGTCGGTGACGCGGCTGCGCTGATCGGTGTCCGCTACGTCATCACGCTGGATTCGGACACGCAACTTCCGCGGGATGCGGCACGCGCGTTTGTCGCCACCCTGGCGCACCCGCTCAACCGCCCGCGCTTCGATTCGACGCTGCAACGCGTGGTGGAGGGTTACGGCATCCTGCAGCCCAGCGTCGGCACCAGCCTGGGCCGGCGCCGCACCTCGCGTTTTGCCCGGATGTTCGGCAGCGAGCCCGGCATCGATCCGTATACGCGCATGGTATCGGACGTCTACCAGGACCTGTTCGACGAAGGCTCGTTCGTGGGCAAGGGCATCTATGACGTCGACGCCTTCGAGCATGCACTGGAGGGGCGCCTGCCCGAGAACCGCATCCTCAGCCACGATCTGCTGGAAGGCTGCTATGCGCGCGCCGGTCTGGTCAGCGATGTGCGACTGTACGAGGACTATCCCGAGCGCTACGCCGCCGACGCCAAGCGTCGTGCACGCTGGATACGCGGCGACTGGCAGTTGCTGCCCTGGTTGATGCCGTGGACCCCGCGTCCGGGCCTGGGATGGGAACGCAACCGGCTCAGTCTGCTGTCACGCGGCAAGCTGCTGGACAATCTGCGCCGCAGCCTGGTGCCGATCGCTGCCCTGGCTTTGCTGTTGGTGGGTTGGCTGTATTCCGCAGACCCCGCCGCATGGACGGCGTGGGTGCTGGCGCTGTGGTTCGCGCCACCGCTGATAGGAATGCTGCGCGATGCCCTGAGCGTGCCCGACGACACGCCGCTGGAGGCGCATTACATCAAGGTCGGGCGCGGTACGCTGCAGTCGTTGCTGCGCGCGTCCACCCAGGTAGCATGCCTGCCCTTCGAAGCATTGCTGGCTGGTGACGCGGTGCTGCGCACGCTCTGGCGCATGGCGGTCACACGCCGCCACCTGCTGCAGTGGAACCCCTCCAGCGAAGTCGAGCGCCGGCTTGGTAGTGACCGCGGCGCGGAATGGCGGGTGATGGCACCGGCCTCTCTGCTGGCACTCGCACTGGTGGCTGTGGTGGCCAGCGTGCGTCCGCAGGCGCTGCCGCTCGCCCTGCCCTTGCTGTTGGCGTGGACCTTCGCGCCGGCGTTGATGGCATGGCTGGGCCGGCCGCCGGCCGCGAGCGTGGCGGAGCTTTCCGTTACGCAGCGGGCGTTCCTGGGCCAGCTGGCGCGGCGCACCTGGTCATTCTTCCAGGCCTGGGTGCGCGAGCAGGATCATTGGCTGCCGCCGGACAACATCCAGGAGCATCCGTCGCTGGTGGTGGCGCGGCGCACCTCGCCGACCAACATCGGCCTGTCGCTGCTGGCAAATCTGTCGGCGTGGGATTTAGGCTATCTGCAGATGGACGCGGTTGCTGAACGTACCGCCCTCACCTTCGATACGCTGGACCAGCTGCCGCGCCATCGCGGTCACTTCCTGAACTGGTACGACACCGAAACCCTGGCGCCGCTGCCGCCGCGCTATGTCTCCACCGTGGACAGCGGCAACCTGGCCGGCCATCTGCTGACACTGCGCCAGGGCCTGATCGCGCTGGTGGACGCGCCAGTGCTGGCACCGCACACGTTCGACGGCCTGGCCGATACGATCGGCGTGCTGGAAGAGGAACGGCAGCGTCATCGCCCCGGCGATGCACCACTGGTCGGGGCGCTCAACCACCTTCGCCAGCGTCTGGCGTCAACGCGCATCGACCGCCCCGTCGGAACGGCGGAAACTCTCGCCCGCTTGCAGGAGCTGGCCGGCTTGGCTGACATCGTGCTGGCACTGTGGCCGGCACCGCCATCGCCCGAGGAAGGCGAACTGCATTGGCCGGCCCTGCTCGCCGCCGAATGCCATGCCGCCCACGCGTCGCTTGCCGACCTCCCTGCCGATGTAATTGCAGACGACGAAGCGCCGGTGCCCAGCCTGCGCCAGCTGGCTGCCCTGTCCGGCAAGGCCGGCGCGGATGCACGCGCGCGCATCCAGCAGATGCATGCCCTGGCGCACCGTGCCGGGCAGTTCTCGATGATGGAATACGGGTTCCTGTTCTACCGCACCCGCAACCTGCTCTCGATCGGTTACAACGTCGACGACCATCGCCTCGACAACAGCTTTTACGACCTGCTGGCATCCGAAGCACGACTGTGCGCCTTCGTCGCCATCGCCCAAGGCCAGTTGGCGCAGGAGAGCTGGTTTGCGCTCGGCCGGATGCTCACCGAGGTCAACGGCATGCCGACGCTGCTGTCATGGAGTGGCTCGATGTTCGAGTACCTCATGCCGCAGCTGGTGATGCCCAGCTATCCGGACACGCTGCTGGACCAGACCGCGCGGCATGCGGTCGAGGCCCAGATCGTCTACGGCCGCACCCTGAACCTGCCGTGGGGCGTGTCCGAGTCCGGCTACAACGCTGTCGATGCGCGCCTGAACTACCAGTACCGGGCGTTTGGTGTGCCGGGGTTGGGGCTGAAGCGCGGTCTGGGCCAGGACCGTGTCATCGCGCCCTATGCCAGCATGATGGCGCTGATGGTGGCACCGGAAGCGGCGTGCCAGAACCTTCAGGTGCTGGAAGGATTGGGGTTCGCCGGGCGCTTCGGCATGTACGAGGCGATCGACTACACCCCTGCCCGCCTGCCACCCGGGCAGGATCACGTGCTGTTGCGTTCGTTCATGGCCCACCACCAGGGCATGGGCCTGCTGTCGCTGGATTACCTGTTGCGCGACCAGCCGATGCAGCGCCGCTTCCTTGCCGACGCCGAGTTCCAGGCCACCCTGCTGTTGCTGCAGGAGCGTATCCCGCGCATCGGCGTCTTCCATCCGCACGAAGTGGAAGCGCTGGGCGAGCACTCCACCCTGGCCGAGCACGAGACGTCGCTGCGCGTGCTGCGGGACCCGGGTGGCCCGCGCCCGGAAGTGCAACTGCTGTCCAATGGACGCTACCACGGCATGCTGACCCACGCCGGCGGCGGCTACAGCCGCCACGGCGACCTGTCGCTTACCCGCTGGCGCGAGGACGGCACCACCGATGCCTGGGGGTCGTTCTGCTACCTGCGTGACGTCGACAGCGGCGAGTTCTGGTCTGCCGCGTACCAGCCGACGTGCGTGGCGGTGGACAATTACGAGGCGATCTTCTCGGACGCCAAGGCGGAATTCCGTGGTTCGCGCCGCGGCTGCGAGAGCCACCTGCAGGTCGCCATCTCCGCCGAGGACGACATCGAGCTCAGGCGCCTGCGCCTGACCAACCGCAGCCGTCGCCCGCGCACGGTGGAGATCACCACCTATGCCGAAGTGGTGCTGGCACCTGCGGCGGCCGACGATGCGCATCCGGCCTTCAGCAACCTCTTCGTGCAGAGCGAAATCCTGGCGGCCAAGCAGGCGGTGCTGTGCACGCGTCGGCCCCGTTCGCACGACGAGGTGCCACCGTGGATGTTCCATCTGGTCGCGGTGCATGACGCGGAGGTGGTGTCTATCTCATACGAAACCGACCGCGCACAATTCCTGGGCCGTGGCAACACACCGCGGACGCCGCAGGCATTGACTTCCGATGCCGAGCTTTCCGGCACCGATGGCTCGGTGCTCGACCCGATCGTGGCCATCCGCGTCCGCGTGGTGCTTGAGCCAGAGCAGACCGTGCAGCTGGACATGGTGTATGGCGTCGGCGCTGACCGCCCCGGTTGCGAGGTGCTGGTGGACAAATACCGTGACCGCCGTCTGGCGGACCGCGTCTTCGATCTGGCCTGGACGCACAGCCAGGTGGTGCGTCGGCAGATCAACGCCAGCCAGGCCGAGGCGGCGCTGTACGAGCGCCTTGCCAGCCACGTGCTGTATGCAGGCCCCCTGCTGCGCGCGGGTGCCGGCGTCCTCCTGCAGAACCAGCGCGGACAATCCGGGCTGTGGAGCCATGCCATCTCGGGCGACCTGCCCATCGTGCTTCTCAAGGTCACCGATGCGGACAATGTGGAACTGGTCAGGCAACTGGTGCAGGCTCACGCCTATTGGCGCCAGAAGGGACTCAACACCGACCTGGTCATCTGGAACGACAGCAAGGCCGGCTATCGGCAGGAACTGCAGGACCAGATCCTGGGCATGGTGGCCGCCAGTTCGGAGACAGGCCTGCTTGATCGCCCCGGCGGCATTTTCGTGCGGCCGGTGCAGAACATGACCCACGAGGACCGCATCCTGTTGCAGGCGGTGGCGCGGGCGGTGATCAGCGACGAGGACGGCACCCTTGCCGCGCAGGTCGGCCGACAACCGCTGCCCCCGCGAAGGATCCCGCCCCTGTTGCCGCAGGCAGTGCAGGAGGAACTTGCGCTCTCGATGGAGTCGGCTCCCGGGTTGCCCATCGTCGCCGACTCGGGCCCCGACGTCGGTTTGCCCCGGGGCGCCGGGCACGATGAAGAGATGGACGACCCGTGGCCTTTCCTTCCCCATCGCGGCACCGGCCAGTTCGACAACGGTACAGGCAGCTTCAGCGAGGACGGTCGCGAGTACGTCGTAGTGCTGCGGGAAGGGACGCCGACGCCAGCGCCCTGGGCAAACGTGATCGCAAACGCCCGCCTGGGCACGGTCGTCAGCGAGAGTGCGCCGGGTTATACGTGGTTCGAGAATGCACACGAATTCCGCTTGACGCCCTGGCTCAATGATCCGGTGTCGGACACGGGCGGCGAGGCGTTCTACCTGCGCGACGAGGAGACCGGTCATGTCTGGTCGCCGATGCCGCTGCCGCGAAGGGGCAGCGGGGCGTACCGGACACGGCACGGATTCGGCTACACGGTCTACGAGCATGTCGAGGACGGCATCGCCAGCGAGCTGTGGGTATTTGTCGACGTCACCGCGCCGCTGAAGTTCTCGGTCCTGCGCTTGCACAACCTGTCGGGCAGTACACGGCGGCTGTCGGCCATCGGCTACGTCGAATGGGTGATGGGTGACCTGCGGGCGAAGTCGCGCATGCACGTGGCGACCGAGCGCGACCACCAGAGCGGGGCGCTGCTGGCGCGCAACGCCTACAACACCGATTTCGGCGGCCGGATGGCCTTCTTCGACACCGATGCAGACGGCTGCGGCTGGACCTGTGATCGCCTAGAGTTCATCGGCCGCAACGCCAGCCTGCAAGCACCTGCGGCGCTGCGGCGCGAACGCCTGGATGGACGCCTGGGTGCGGGCCTGGATCCCTGCGCGGCGATCCAGGTACCGCTGGAGCTGGCCCCGGGCGATCGCAGTGAAACAACATTCCGCCTTGGCGCGGGGCGCGACCGCGAGGAAGCGCTGGCGCTGGCACGAAGCCGCCAGGGGGCTCAGGAAGCCATCGACGCGCTGGACGCGGTACGCATCCACTGGCGCAATGTGCTGGCCACGGTGCAGGTGCGTACTCCGGACCCGGCGTTGGACGCATTGGCCAATGGCTGGCTGGTCTACCAGACACTGGGTTGCCGCTACCTGGCGCGCAGTGGCTACTATCAGTCAGGCGGAGCATTCGGCTTCCGCGACCAGCTGCAGGACGCGCTCGCCCTGGTACACGCCCGCCCGGACCTGACCCGCGATCACCTGCTGCTATGCGCTGCACACCAGTTCACCGAAGGTGATGTGATGCATTGGTGGCACCCACCGCAAGGGCGCGGTGTGCGCACCCGCTGCTCGGACGATTATCTCTGGTTGCCCCAGGGTGCGTGCCGCTATCTGGAAGTCACCGGCGACGCCAGCGTGCTGGACGAAGTGGTCGGTTTCATCGAGGGGCGTGCGGTGACCGCGGAAGAGGAAGGGTATTACGACATGCCCACACCCTCGACGCAGCGAGGCACACTGTACGACCACTGCATCGTTGCGCTCGAGCGTGGTTGCCGGTTGCTCGGCGAGCGCGGCCTTCCGTTGATGGGAACCGGTGATTGGAACGACGGCATGAACCGCGTTGGCGACCAGCAGCGCGGAGAAAGTGTGTGGCTGGGATTCTTCCTGCATGACACGCTTCGTCGCTTCATCATGCTGGCCAATGCCCGCGGCGATGCAGCCCGTGCGCAGTGGTGCCAGGAGCAGGCCGAACGCCTGCGACGGAACCTCGAACACCATGCCTGGGACGGGGCGTGGTATCGCCGCGCCTGGTTCGACAACGGGACCCCGCTGGGCTCGTCACAGAACGAAGAGTGCCGCATCGATTCGATCTCGCAGAGCTGGTCGGTGCTGTCAGGCGTCGCCGCGCCCGAGCGCGCCTCGCAGGCGCTGGATTCGCTGTACACGCACTTGGTGCGAAAGGACGCCAAGCTGATCCAGCTGCTCGATCCGCCCTTCGACCAGACCCCGGAGGACCCCGGCTACATTCGTGGATACGTGCCGGGCGTGCGCGAGAATGGCGGCCAGTACACCCACGCGGCCGTGTGGGCGGCGATGGCATTCGCACAGCAGGGCGATGCGGTACGTGCCTGGGAGCTGGCCGGCATGATCAACCCGCTCAGTCACACGCTGGACCCGGAGGCGATCCAGACCTACCGCGTCGAACCCTATGTGCTGGCGGCGGATGTATACGCCGTGCCTCCGCACGTCGGGCGAGGCGGCTGGACATGGTATACCGGGTCGGCCGGCTGGATGTATCGCCTGTTGGTCGAATCCCTGCTCGGCATACGTCGCGAGGGTGATCGTCTGTCGCTTGAACCGTGTCTACCCGATCATTGGCCGTCATTCGAATTGAGCTACCGCTTCGGCCGCAGCTTCTATGAATTCGTGGTGACCCGCAGTGCGCAGGGCCGGCCGACGCTGCATGTGGATGGCGCGCTGCAACCGGATCTCAGCGTGCTGCTCCGCGACGACGGTCATCACTACCGCATCGCGCTTGACCTGGGGGCGGCGCCAGGATGAACGTTCGCCCCGAAATGCAGTTGCAGCCTGATGTACCTGCTCATCTCCAGGCGGCGATGCCAGCTGTTCGAGGCCGCCTGCGATGCTGGCAAAGCGCTGCGGGCGGCAACAACTACCTCGTAGAAACCTTCCGTGCGTAGCGCAGAACCGTTTCCTCATCCTGCATGGCAATCTTCGCCGAAGACAGCCACCTGCTGGCTGCGCCCTGATTCTCGATAGCCCTCGCAAGATCGTCACACAGACAATTCGCACAAAGGTAGCCTCCAGGGCTCGGCCTGCGGCATCTCTTGCAAGGCAGCAATGTGGTTTCCGAGGGACTTCGGAGCTGATAGGCAATGCGCACCATAAGGGCCTCCGCGTCCGTGCTTCTGTCATTCAACCTGCTCACACCCGTTACTCCTTCCACAGAAAGGGGGCAACGCAGGCCTGCGCCGCCCTCCTCCAACTACCTGCAGCCGAGATTACTTGTTCGGCTTGTGCGATCCATCCTTGTTGGCATGGCGGTCCTTGGACTCCTTGTCCTGAAGTTGCTGTGCCTGCTGCTGCTTCTGCTTCCCAGCGTCCGGTTCGGCAACCGCGGGCTTGTTCGAGTTCGAGGCGTCACGTTTAAAGTCATTCATGGTCTACTCCATCGCGATGGATTCACCGCATGAGCAGCATGCGCCCACCCCTGTTGTTCACAGGTCGCTTTCAGAGCGGAAAATGAACACCCCGCATGAACACCCCGTCGCCGCCAAAGCTCCAATGCATCCATGTGATGGCAATCCGAGTGGCATGCCTGGCAATGCAGGTCGCCGGACGTGGTTTGATCAACCGTTAACCTGCAGGTGCCACACTCCTGTCTCACGGCTCTTCCCAGGCGCGAAATGCTTCGCCCCCAAGTCCAGCCCCCAGACGGCTCGGCACATGCATCCTCCCAATGCCTTCAGGATCCACACGATCCAACTTCTTCTCGCGCGCAATGATGCAATCGTCCACCTCGAGCGGGTGCGATCAACATGCAAGAACTGTGGGCTGCGGTCCTCAATGACCGAGAGCGCCGGGCTCAGAGCGGGCCCGACAGGCACGACACTGACGTGCCCGGCTTGCGGGGCTACAGGGCTGATGGATGAAATGGAGATATGGCACCACTGGCTCGAGCAATGCCGGCGCCAATGATCTACCCGTCGCCCGGATGCCTTCCAGCCAGCGAACCCATCGTAAAGGCGTAACCTGCCTGCTCCAGAAGCGCCCTCATGCGCAGCTCAACCCCGCGGGGTGAGCGCAGGCCGTTCGGTGCATAAAGGGCATACACGTAGCCAGCACCGTCAATGGTCTCGCGGCGTACAGCGCACTCGTTCGATTCAGCAGCTTCGCACCAGACGGACATCAGCCTTGCGGGACTGATCGACTGCCCGCTGCGAAGGCGAAAGAACAGCCAGCGCACCCCTGGCGGTCGAGCTTGATCCAGTCTGGCCATTGCGATTCCCGGATTCCTCTGCATGGATCACTGAGAACTCAGGGTCCAGGCAAGTGTGCGCGGCTTTGGAGGAGCACAGTAGATCCGTGCCCTTGGAAGCCTCAAGCATACGCTCAGGCAATGTCAGCTCCGAATGCGACGCCTACCACGCTGACCCGTCGACTTTCCTCGCACATAGAAAAACGTGCATCTCTTCTTCCTGGACAGCCCTGAACGATTCCAACCAACTGAACGCTACCCCTCGATTCCCGATGGCTGCACCAAGCTTCTCAGTCAAGCACCGTGCACACTCCATTCCGCCATGGCTGGGCGCACAACAGAATCGGCAACACGCCATGGTCGTCGTCTTCTCTGGACGGCACTGGAACATGATCTTCGTCATCAGACTCACAGCCTGGGACCGGGAGGACATGCCATTCCCCAATGAATGCGGAAGTAGCCGCGCCGAGCGCGACCTCTTCCTATGCCTTAGTGACGGATGTCACGGCCGGGATCACTCGGTTTCTCATGCCCGGAACTTGACTTGTCATGCTCATTGTCACCCTGCTGCGGTTGACAGTGCCCATCCATCCGTTATCTCGACGTGCGCAGATCCCTCCCGGATGAACGAGCGCCATGAACAGGCCTGGCCTGCGAAGGGGTGTACAGTGATCTCCCTGAAGGAGAACAGCAATGGAACGCACAAGAAGCAGGCACTACGTCGACGTAGACCGTGAACTCACCCACTGGGAAACCGCGTTCAACCTGGGCGCGCTACCCGCAGTCAATTTCCGACACGAGGTTGCCCCGGTCATTCGGCTGGCGTGTGATATCTATGTCAGGAACCCTCATGGAACACGCTCAGCATGGCTCGAGGATCTGCAGGAACGGCTCGCCAAGCGTTCAAGCCTGCGCGGTAATCCCGGCGCGGCAGAAATCGCCACTGGATGCTGGATGCTTCTGTCCGTAACCGAGCCTTCCAATCGAAATGGCAACCTCAGGCATCGCCCTGTCGACTAGCCACATCATTTCCTTCTCGCATCAGCTGGTCGTTCAGTACGTGCACAATGGACATGACTGCGCTTGCCAGTCCGCGGGCGTCGCTGATTGACCCATAGAAGAAGATCTTCGAGCCCTCGACACGGACTTCGGCCAGTGAGAGTTGAGATGCCAGGGCTTCGCACTTCATGACGAACAGCTCCGTCCATCGCGCACCGGGCTCCAGATCCAGCAGAGCGGTAATTGCTTCGTCCGCGGACAAGTCCACATGCTCACGTAGTTGTGGCACATCGAAGCCGATGATTCTGGGAAGCATCGAGGCGCTCAAGCGTCGGCCCTCTGGTTGATCATCCTGAGTATCCGCCAAGTGGTGCCTGCCAGGTAGGCCCTCGGAGTGAACGGTTCATCCCCCTCGTCCATGCACCAATGTCCTGGGGCTTGGCGCTTGACGAGACGCGTCACGGCCAGATCAAGCTCAGCCTGCGGCCTCCAGCCCATTGCCCGCCGCGTCCAGTCGCCACGAAACGAAGCAGCCAGACCCAGGTCGGCGTCTGCGAGGCGAGTTGCTGCAGCATGTTCACGGCCAGTCCCCTTGGTAAGTGGCGGTGCGGCGTCATCGCCATGGCGCTCACTATTCGCACTCACGCGCCCTGCAGCCAGTGGCAGCTGTCAGTCATTGGGGGTTGCTGGGCGGTAACCGGGCGCACCGAGGGTGCTCTCGATCCAATCCACATAACGCGATACCCGGACGTTGTGCACCACCTGGCCATAGAAGCCGGCTTCAAGGGCATGCTCGGGAACAGCGGTGATCCAGGAGCCCAGGCCAACCAGTTGCCAGACGCCGTGATCCTCGATCACCAGTGGACCGCCGCTATCGCCGCTGCCCAACACGCCTTCAAGTGGCAGACCTTGCGGCGGGGCATCGAACCGATACCAGAGATAACGATCATTGCCACCGGTAATCGCGTTGTATGCCCGACGCAGCGTGGTGCGGTGCGGTCCGCCCGGTACCAGTCCCATCGCACCGTTGCCGGTGGCGCCCTTTCCGATCAAAGCGGCGACCTGCGCGACCTCGGCACTGCCGCGATACAGCACGACGGGCTGCACATCGTTCACGGGCGCTGCGAGCCGGATCAGTGCAATGTCATCCGATGTGGCCAGGAACGCGTGTATCTTCGCCGGGCTCCCTGTCGCCAGCGCCTCCTTGCCCAATGCGTCGGGCATTCTCCTGTAGCCGGGATGCACGACCACGCGCTCCACGCTGTAGTCCTTGCCATTGATGGCGATGGTCTGCCCCATCCCCTCCATCGGTGCGGCATGCGCTGCCGTCAGCACCCACTGCGACGCGATCAGAACGCCCTGCCCTTCGCCCGGCATGTCGGCCAGGGCAGGAAACTCGGTTCCATCGATCCGGTATCGGGCATCGTCCACATCGTGACGGATGACCACCGCTCCAGCAGCGAACGGCAGCGCGGCAAGCGCCAGGAACAGCCAGCGAACCATGGGAGCCTCCCTGCGGTCAGTTGCTGCAAGCCTAGCTGAACACGTGGATGCTCAGCAGGCCATGTGACCAAGGCCCCGTACTGGACGACGAACACAGGGAAACTGGTTGCGGAACCATGTGCACGGCATCAGCGGCCGGTGACAGAGGCACGCCGCCGGTACTGCTCAATCCACTCCAGCGACGGCACAATGCCACCAAAAGGGAACAGATGCGGGCTGACCTGGCCATGGGTGTTCTCCAACCCATTTACCAGCCTATCAACGAAAACCTCTGGTCCTGCCGTTCCCAGCAGCCGGCCGATCGAGATGCCGTACCGGGCCAGCATCGACGCGCTGGCCCCCACGCCGCACATCGCGGCGTAGCGCAGCAGCCGCGCGATACTCGCCGGCCCCGGCACGCCGACCAGCACCGGAGCGGTGATGCCGCGGGCACGCAGCGCATCCAGCCAGGCCAGAACGACACCGGCATCGAAGCCGAACTGGGAGATGATCAGCGGCGCCATGCCCCGCGCCTCGATGGCCTGGCACTTGCGTTCCAGCACGCGCCACCGATCCTCGGCGTTCATCACCGGATGCCCTTCCGGATGCCCGCCCATGGCAACAACCTTGATGCCGCAACGCTCAAGAAGACCGGTTTCGATGATCGAAGTACTGTCGGCATACGGCCCGGCGGGCGTGGAAAGATCACCCGCGATCAGCAGGCACTTCGCTACCCCGGCTTCGCTGGCGGCACGCTCCATGAACCGCTCAAGCGCTGCGCGCGACCCGATGCGGCGGGCAGAGAGATGCGGCATCGGCTCGAAGCCAAGCTCGCGCACCGTGCGTGCCGCCGCCAGCCGGGCATCGTCGTCCTCGCTCGCCAGATAGGGGATCGAGATCGTCGTTCCGGGGGCGATGCGGGCCGCCTCGGCGCGCAGTGCCGGCATGGTCTTCGCGCTCACTTCCAGCGAAAACGCGTTGATGAAGGCCTCCGCCCGGTCAGGCGTGCGTGCAGACATCAACCGCCCCCGCGCGCGTTGCTGGCAACCGGCGTGCTGTTACGCGCCAGTTCGACGAAGGCCTGCAGGTAGTCGATACCCGTATCGGCCTCACGCGCGCCCAGGTAGATCTGCTTGGGGATGCCTTTCGCACCCAGGCGCACCGGCACCACGTCCATGCGCGCGGCATACTCCTCCACCAGCCAGCGCGGCATGGCAGCCACGCCGCGACCGCTGGCCACCATCTGCATCATGATGTCGGTGGTTTCGATGGTCTTGTGGCGCCGCGGCGTGATGCCCGCCGGCAGCAGGAACTGGTTGTAGATGTCCAGACGCTCGAACGGCACCGGGTAGCTGATCAGCACTTCCTGGCCAAGCTGGCGTGGTTTTACGTGATCCACCTTGGCCAGGGCGTGGTTCCTGGCCACCACCAGAACCTGCTCGTAGTCGAACACCGGCACGAACTTCAGCCCCGGCTTCAGCAGCGGGTCCGGCGTGACCAGCAGGTCGATCTCGTAGCCGAACAGCGCGCCGATGCCGCCGAACTGGAACTTCTGCTTGACGTCCACATCCACGTCCGGCCACGCGGCCAGGTACGGCGAGACGATCTTCAGCAACCACTGGTAGCAGGGATGGCATTCCATGCCGATGCGCAGTGCACCGCGCTCGCCCTGGGCGAACTGGCCCAGCCGCTCCTCGGCCAGGTCCAGCTGCGGCAGCACCCGATTGGCCACCGCCAGCAGGTATTGCCCGGCCTGGGTCAGGCGCAGGCTGCGGCCTTCGCGCAGCCAGACATCGGTGCCCAGCTGCTGCTCCAGCTTCTTCATGCTGTGGCTGAGCGCCGACTGGGTCAGGTTGAGTACACCGGCCGCGGCAGTGAGCGAGCCCTGTTGCTCGACCTGCTGCACGATGCTGAGGTGGATCCGTTCCAGCATGACGATGAATACCGCTCATGGATTGGTGAAGTAATACCATTTTACGTCATGGAAGGGCGTGACTAGGATCGGGTCATGCCTTCGGTTGCCTGCCAGCCCGGTCACCTCGCCGGCCTGCAGGACTGCGCCCCCGCAGATCGCCCGAAGGAGCTCCCTCCCCTGCTGAAAGCGAACAGATGACCCGCCCCCTCCGTATCGTCGCCGTTTCCGGCGGGCTGCAGCGCCCCTCCAGGGCTGCGACCCTGGCTGAGCACCTGCTGGACCTGATCGGCGAGGACGTTGCCTGCGAGCCGCACCTGATCGAGCTGGGCGAACTGGCGCCGCAGCTGGCCGGTGCGCTATGGCGCTCGCAGCTGCCCGAGGGTGTCGAGCGGCAGCTGGTGGCCGTTGAACAGGCAGACGTACTGGTGGTTGCCACGCCGGTCTACCGCGGCTCGTACACCGGCCTGTTCAAGCACTTCTTCGACTTCATCCACCAGGATGCGCTGGTCGACACCCCCATCCTGCTGGCCGCCACCGGCGGCAGCGAGCGCCACGCACTGGTGATCGACCACCAGCTGCGGCCGCTCTTCAGCTTCTTCCAGGCCCGCACCCTGCCCCTGGGCGTGTACGCCACCGACCGTGATTTCGCTGATGGCCGCGTGCACAACGACGCCCTGATCCAGCGCGCACGGCTGGCGGTGCAGCGGGCGATGCCCCTGCTTGCCCTGTCCCATCGCGCAGCGCCTGCCAATGCCGAGGCCGCTGCAGTCCTTTGAATGCCGAATGCCAGCGACCCGCATTCGGATGTCACCCCCGCAACCCGGAACGCCGCCCATGACGACCGAGAACTTCACCTTCAGCATCACGCGCATCCCCTTCAACGAGGACTACCAGCCCGCTGACGGCACGCGCATCACCACCAACTTCGCCAACCTGGCTCGCGGCGAGTCCCGCCGGGAAAACCTGCGCAACACGATCAGCATGATCAACAACCGCTTCAACGATCTGGCGCACTGGGACAACCCGAGTGCAGACCGTTACGCTGTTGAGCTGGACATCATCTCGGTGGAGATGCACATCGATGGCGGTGATGGCAGCGATCCGTTCCCGCTGATCGAAGTGCTGCGCCCGACCATTGTCGACACGCGCACCGGCGCTCGCACCGAGGGCATCGTCGGCAACAACTTCTCGTCCTATGTGCGTGACTACGATTTCAGCGTGGTGCTGCCGGCCAGCAATGAGGGCAAGGCCACCTTCGGCATTCCGGAAGGCTTCGGCGACCTGCACGGCAAGCTGTTCCAGCACTTCCTGGAATCGGAGGCCTACCGTGCCAACTTCAGCAAGGGGCCGGTGATCTGCATCAGCGTCTCCAGCAGCAAGACCTACCATCGTACCGAGAACCACCATCCGATCCTGGGCGTGGAGTACCGCCAGGGCGAGTTCTCCCCCACCGACCAGTACTTCGACAAGATGGGCCTGCAGGTGCGCTACTTCATGCCGCCGGGCAGCGTCGCGCCGCTGGCGTTCTACTTCCAGGGCGACCTGCTGGGGGATTACTCGAACCTGGAACTGATCGGCACCATCAGCACGATGGAGGCGTTCCAGAAGATCTATCGCCCGGAGATCTACAACGCAAATTCCGTGGCCGGCAAGGTCTACCAGCCCAGCCTGAAGCACCAGGACTATTCGTCCACCCGCATCGTCTACGACCGCGAAGAGCGCAGCCAGCTGGCGGTCAAACAGGGCAAGTTCACCGAAGAACACTTCATCAAGCCGTACCGCGCCGTGCTTGAGCAGTGGGCTGCCCGCTGATCCATTGATTTCCCATTTGCCCCTCAGGACACAAGACGCAATGTCGACGAAGAAACTGCTCCCCACCTCCACCGCCGGCAGCCTGCCCAAGCCCTCCTGGTTGGCAGAGCCCGAAAAGCTCTGGTCGCCCTGGAAGCTGCAGGACGAAGGCCTGACCGAAGGCAAGCAGGATGCCCTGCGCCTGTCCCTGCAGGAGCAGCAGCACGCCGGCATCGATATCGTCAGCGACGGTGAGCAGACCCGCCAGCACTTCGTCACGACCTTCATCGAGCACCTGAACGGCGTCGATTTCGAGAAACGCGAAACCGTGCGCATCCGCAACCGTTACGACGCCAGCGTACCAACCGTAGTTGGCGCCGTGAGCCGCCCGAAGCCGGTGTTCGTGGAGGATGCGAAGTTCCTGCGCCGGCAGACCACGCAACCGATCAAGTGGGCCCTGCCCGGCCCGATGACCATGATCGACACCCTGTACGATGCGCACTACAAGAGCCGCGAGAAGCTGGCCTGGGAATTCGCGAAGATCCTCAACGAGGAAGCGAAGGAGCTGGAAGCCGCTGGCGTCGACATCATCCAGTTCGACGAGCCCGCCTTCAACGTGTTCTTCGACGAAGTGAACGACTGGGGCGTGTCCGCGCTGGAACGTGCGATCGAAGGGCTGAAGTGCGAGACCGCCGTGCACATCTGTTATGGCTACGGCATCAAGGCCAACACCGACTGGAAGCAGACCCTGGGATCGGAATGGCGCCAGTACGAGGAGTCTTTCCCGAAGCTGCAGACCTCCAACCTCGACATCATCTCGCTGGAATGCCACAACTCGCACGTACCGATCGATCTGATCGAGCTGGTACGCGGCAAGAAGGTGATGGTCGGCGCCATCGACGTGGCCTCCAGCAAGGTGGAGACGGCTGAGGAAGTGGCCAACACCCTGCGCAAGGCGCTGCAGTTCGTGGATGCCGACAAGCTCTACCCGAGTACCAACTGTGGCATGGCACCACTGGCGCGCGAGGTGGCACGGGGCAAGCTGCAGGCGCTCAGCGCAGGGGCGAAGATCGTGCGCGAGGAGCTCTCGGCGTAGCCCCGGCCGGGAACACCCTCCCATCCGGGCGTCGGGTTGACGGAGCCTGGCCTGGTATCGGCCAGGCTCCACCCCGCCCCGGCACCTCGGCCTTGGTCAGCATCACTGAGGGCCTCGACGCCAGCGCCTCCTTGATCCGGCCCATCTCGTGCGACCCAGCCTCGGCCAGGCGCCGCGCCTGCTGCCGCTGCTGCCGCGTGGACGTCATTGGAAGTGGAGTAACGGCATCTACCAGCCGCGCCACCGCATCGCGCAACCGCAACTGCGGGCAGAGCCGGGCGGCGCACCAGCGCTCGGCGTAGCGCTTGGCCTGCCGAGCATTCGCGGCGGCCACCAGCTTGGGCTGGGGTGATTTCCGCACGTCCAGGAGCAGGCGGAAACCCAACACGGCATGCGGCACGATGATGGCCACGGAGCGGCCGTTCCACCACAGATCCCAGCGGTCACCGCTTTGCACCCAGCCGGAGGGCCGGGTGGCCGTCATGAAATCTGCAGGGTCGGAAGGCGAATGCATGGCCGGAAGAATACGATTGGCCGTCGCACGGACTGAGATTGCGGGTGGCCGAAGCAACGCTGCAGCTTCAGCTCCCAGCTACGGCCTCTTCACCACTGTGGCCCTAGCAGCTTCGCCACCTCGGTTTCGAGCTTCTTTGCGGCTTCGGCCTGCGAGGCCACCTTGATGCACAGCCCGGACTGCGCGGGACCCGGAGTCAACTGGTAGCGGTTGATGGTGCCGCCGCCGTCGCCATCCAGCTCCACCCGGGCCACCAGGGTTCGGCCGTTGGCATTGAAGATCCAGTCCCGGTACTCGGACATCGTTGATTCCACGCTTGGCGCCATGAGTGGCTTTCACTCTAAGCGGAGCGGCGGTGAAGAGCGCCCGAAGAAAACGTTCGCGGAGCGTCGGTGCCAGGGGCGCGCGGCAAGCTGCCGAGCATGGGTTCGGCTCTACAGCTCGGGTGCAGCTCACGGAGTATGATGCCGCCTTCCCCGAACTGCCGTGATTGCAGCGGGCGCGTTCCTGCGAGGTACGCGTCGGCGCCGTTGAGACACCCCGCCCGATGCTCGCTTCCTACTCCTCTTTCCTCATCTGGGTGGCGGTGGCCATGGCCACCGTCGGCCTGCTGTTCCGGCCATTCCGCATTCCGGAGTACGTGTGGGCACTGGGGGCTGCCCTTCTGCTTCCACTGCTGGGAGCGGTGTCGTTCGGCACGACCTTGCACGCGGTGGCCGAGGGGCGCGATGTCTATCTGTTCCTGGCCGGCATGATGGTGCTGGCCGAGCTGGCCCGCCGCGAAGGCCTGTTCGACTGGCTGGCGTTGTACGCGGTCCGCCATGCGGGTGGCTCGGGACGACGCCTGTTCGACCTGGTGTTCCTGGTCGGCACGCTGGTGACCGTGTTCCTTTCCAACGATGCCACGGCGGTGGTGCTGACCCCGGCGGTCTACGCCGCCTGCAAGGCCGCCCGCGCCAACCCCCTGCCCTATCTGTTCGTCTGTGCGTTCATCGCCAACGCGGCCAGCTTCGTGCTGCCCATTTCCAACCCGGCCAATCTGGTGGTGTACGGCCAGCACATGCCCCCGCTGACGCAATGGCTGGCACAGTTCGCGCTGCCGTCGCTGGCCGCCATCGGTGCCACCTACCTGGTGCTGCGCTGGGTGCATCGGCGCGAGATCGCGCAGCCACTGGTGGCAGCCCCGGAATATCGCCCGCTGACCGAAGGCGGCCGGCTCAGCGCACTGGGCGTGCTGTTCACCGGCACCGTGCTGCTGGTGACCTCCGCGCTGAATGGCCCGCTCGGCCTGGCCACGTTCTGCGCAGGCACGCTGAGTGTGGCAGTTGTGGCGATGCGCCAGCGGCGCAGTCCGTTGCCGCTGCTGCGCCATGTGTCATGGGGCGTGCTGCCGCTGGTGGCCGGCCTGTTCGTGCTGGTGGAAGCGGTGGCACAGACCGGTGTCATCCAGATGGCGGCCAGCGCGCTGCAGGCCGTGGCGCAGGCATCGCCACACCGGGCCAGCTGGCTGGCCGGTGGCGCGGCGGCATTGCTGAGCAACGTGGCCAACAATCTGCCGGTCGGCCTGGCCGCAGGCTCGCTTGGCCAGATGGCCGACCTGCCGGCGCAGACCCGCGCCGCGCTGCTGGTGGGCGTGGACCTGGGGCCGAACCTGTCGGTAACCGGCTCGCTGGCCACGATGCTGTGGCTGGTAGCGCTGCGCCGCGAGGGCGAGCATGTCAGCGCGCTCGACTTCCTGCGCGTCGGTGCGCTGGTGATGCCGCCGGCGCTGATCGGGGCGCTGTTGCTGCTCTGATCCGCGCAGGCGGCACACGGGAATCGGCACGCAGGCGCTAGAAGGCCACCTGCAGGCGGGTATTGAAGGTGGTCCCTTCGTCCCTGCCCTGCCCGGTGCCACTGCGATTGTGGGTCTGCCATCGGATCGCTTCGAACATCACGCGGCTGAAATCGTTGAGATACCAGTTCGCGCCCAGCGTCCACGCATGCCCCGTTCCGCCGGTGGGCAGCTCGGCATAGTCCACGTCCTCATAGCGGCCCTTCAACTCCCACGCGCCGGCACCGCCGCGGGTGACCGGATCGGCCACCTTCACCCGGCCCCATGTACCGGCCTTGCCCGAATAGGCCGGCATCGCACCGGCCAGGAACCAGCCGGCCGAGATCGCCCAGGCCTGATGGTCCAGATCGTAACGGCCGCTGGCGTCGGCGCCGCGCAGGTTGCGCGTGCCCCATTCGCCGGTCGCCCAGGCCGGGCCAAAGAAGCCGGCAAGCTCTGCGCCGTAGGCGGTGCTGCGATCAGCCCCCGACAAGGTGCCCGGCGCGATCTTCACCAGGTCGTTGAAGTGCCCTGCGATGGCCGAGCTGCGAACGACGCCACTCGGGCCTGCGGCGATCTCCTCGTGGAAGGCCCAGGCGCCCAGGTGTACGGTGGCGCGGTCGCTGGCCACGGGATTCCAGTGCACGCGCGTGGCCCAGGTCTGGCTGTCGTTGTCGGTGCCTGCATTGTTGAGGTCATTGCCGGCCACCGACAGGCTGGCATGCCAACCCTTGCCGTAAACACGTTCAGTCAGGCCCACGCCGAACAGGCCGCGTTGCGGCAGCATCAACGTGCCCACGACGTTGCGGTCCTGGAACGGCGTGTTGGATGTGCTGCTGGAGCCGTCGATGCCGCGGTCGTTGAGGCGGTTGCCGACGGTGAGGTCGGCTGGCAACCCGAACAAGGTGTGATCCAGCGTGGCATAGACCGACTTCCAAGCCACTGCGTTGTCGGCGAAGTCGCCCTCCACCGCCCAGCCGAGGATGCCGTAGCGCCCTTCCGCACCCAGGCGCACCGAACGGATCTCGGTACCGGAGATGTTGCGATCGCCCACGGTGGAGCCGTCGGTACTGGAGGCATCGACGAACAGGCGTCCACGTGGGCGGAAAGCCACAGTGCCGTCAGCACTGCTGAATTCCGGGGCGCCCTTGGACCACGACATCTTGGGCAGCCTGGACTGGCTGGACTCCAGTGCGGCGACCCGCGCCTCCACTGCAGGCTCGGGCGGGGCGGGCCGCATGGCCGCAATGCCCTGCTCGCCCTCCACTGCCCGCAGGCGCGCTTCCAGGTGTTGGATCTGCAGTGCCTGCTGCTGCACCAGGCGTGACAGTTCTGCCTGGCTGAGGGGCACCGGCGGGGATGACACGGCCTGTGCACCTGCAGGGCCGCTGGCCAGCAGCAAGCCGAGCGCGACCGATAGCGCTGCGCGTGGCAGCACACTGGAATGTTTCATGGCTCTCTCTCTCCGGCCAGCCGGCCCCTGGTCTGGCGCTGGCCTGTTGCGGTGATGCGGGGGAATGACGGGGAGGTGCGCGCCGCCGGATCAGGCCGGCGGCGCGACAGGCAGGCTCAGGCGGCCGTGCTCAGCTGGTGGCCTGTGCCTGGGCGTTGGGACGCCAGGTGATCAGCTTGTTCTCGACCACGTCCAGCAGTGCGTCGATGACCAGCACGAAGGCGGCCAGGATGATGATGCCGGCAAACACACCTACGGCATTGAAGTTGCCCTCGGCCTGAGCGATCAGGTAGCCGAGGCCGGCCGAAGCACCGAGGTATTCGCCGATGATGGCGCCGACGACGGCGAAGCCGACCGATGTGCGCAGCGAGGACAGGATCCAGCTGGCGGCCGCCGGGAAGTACACGTGGCGCAACAGGTCGCTGCGTCCGGCACCAAGGATGCGCGCATTGGCCAGCACCACCGGATTGACCTCGCGCACGCCCTGCATGGCGTTGAAGAACGTGGTGAAGAACACCAGGGTTACGGCCAGTGCGACTTTTGACCACAGACCAAGGCCCAGCCACAGCACGAAGATCGGCGCCAGCACCACGCGCGGGATCGCATTGAAGCCCTTGATGAAGGGATCCAGGATGCGTGCCGAGCGCCGGCTCAGGCCCAGCCAAACACCGCCGGCCACACCCAGCCCGGTGCCGATGATGTAGCCCAGCGCGGTCTCGGTCAGGGTGATGTAGACATGCTGGTAGAACGAGGTGTCGGACAGCCAGGTCCAGGCCTGCTGCACGATGGCCGTTGGCGACGGGAAGAAGAACGGATCGATCACGCCGAGCGCGATGCCGCCCTCCCAGCCACCGAACACGGCGACCACCAGGGCCAGTTGGATGAACTTGTCAGTCTTGGCGTGCATAGCTCTTCTCCACTTCACCGCGCAGGCAGGCCCAGATGTCGCGGTACAGGTCAGTGAAACGGTCATCCAGCTTGATCTCTGCGACGTTGCGCGGGCGTTCCAGATCCACATCGAAGCTGCGCACGACCCGGCTGGCCGGCCCGGACGACAGCACCACCACGCGGTCCCCCAGGGCAATGGCTTCTTCGAGGTCGTGGGTAATCAGGATCACCGAGCGCCGATCCTCCTGCCACAGGCGCAGCAGCTCGTTCTGCATCAGGTGGCGGGTGTGGATGTCCAGTGCCGAGAACGGTTCATCCATCAGGATCACCTTCGGCTCCACGATCAGTGCCTGCGCCATCTGCACGCGCTTGCGCTGGCCACCGGACAACTGGTGCGGATAGCGATGCTCGAATCCGGTCAGGCCAACCTTGGCCAGCCAGGCATTGGCCTTGGCATTGCGTTCGGCTTCGGCGACGCCGCGGAAGCGCAGGCCCAGTTCGACGTTCTGGAATGCGGTCTTCCACGGCAGCAGTGCATCCTGCTGGAACAGGTAGCCCACCGATTCCTGCACGCCGCTGACCGCGCGGCCGTCGATGCTGACCTGCCCGGAAGAAGGCTTCAACAGGCCGGCCACGGAATTGAGGATGGTGCTCTTGCCGCAGCCGGTGGGCCCGACAATGGCGAGGAATTCGCCATTGCCCACCTGGATGTCGACATCACGGACGGCAGTGAATTCACCGAAGGACATGGTCACCTTGTTGATGGCGACCATGGTCTGTGCGGGCTCCAGCTGCGGCGCGCCGTTGAACTGGCGCACGGTGGCATTGAGGGCCATGGGTATACCTCCGCTTACGGTTGGGTTGCCGGCGCCGCAGCGTTGGCTCGCTCGACGAAGGCATTGGTGTAGGTCCTGGAGAGATTGATGTTGGCGTTGGCCACATCCGTGTTGAACTCGCGCAGTACCTTCAGCGGTGTTTCCAGGTCGGCGGGGGTGAATCGGCCATCGCGGGTGAAGATCGCGCGCGCATTCTCCACGGCGCGTGCATAGGTGGCGCGGTCTCCAGACACGTAGCTGTCCGGCAGTGCTGCAACGATGTCCTCGGCGCTGCTGTCGGCGATGAACTTCAGTGCCATCTGCTCGGCGCGGGCGATCTTCTCCGCCGCCTCGGGGCGCTTGTCGAGGAAGCTCTGGTTGGCGTACATCACCGAGGTCGGATACAGGCCGCCATAGACCTGGCGGGCACCGTCGTCGCTACGGGCGTCGATGATGATCCTGCCGACCTTGCGCTCGATGATCAGCGTGGCGGCAGGGTCGTAGTTCACCAGCAGGTCGATCTTGCCCTGCTCCAGTGCGGCAACGGCTGCGGCGCCGGAGCCGACGCCGATCAGCGAGATGCTGTCGACCGGAATATCGTGTTGCGCAAGGAAATGGCGAACGAAGAAGTCCGACGACGAGCCGGGTGCGGTGATGCCCACCTTCTGGCCCTTGATGGTCTCCGGGCGTGCTGGATCGAAGGTTGCATTCTCGCGTCCCGCCATCACCAGGCCGGAATTGCGCGAGAGCAGCACGAAGGCCACCACGTCCTTGCCCTTGGCCTGCATCTGGATGGTGTGGTCGTAGAAGCCGACCGCCACGTCAGTGGAATTGGCCACCAGCGCCTGCAATACCTTGGAACCGCCCTGGGCGAAGTTCTCGGTCTTCACTTCGAGGCCGACGTCCTTGAAATAGCCCTTGGCGTCGGCGATGAAGAACGGCAGGTTGTTGAGGTTGTAGGAGCCGACGCTGATGCGCACCGGTGCGTTGTCAGCGCTGCCTGTGGTCGCACCTTCGGCGCGGCCGCTGTTGCTGCACCCGGCCGCGGCCAGGCCGGCCGCGCACAGCGCGACCATCAGGAACTGCTTGTACATCATCCCTCCCAGGAGTGAAGCATCTACGTTGTGGTGGCGGGACAGGCACGCCTGTGCCGACCCAGCCGGTTTCAGATCATGCCGCTGACGTCCATTGGCGGTCTTGGGTGGTACTGGCCGTGGCGTGCGCGGGCGAGGTTGCATACACCCGACCGTCGAACAGTCGGCGTGCGGTGCGGACCACGCTGGCAATCACCGGCGTATCGTCCGAACTGCCACTGAGACCCACCTCCAGGGCCCCGCCCGGATGTTCGAGGGTAATGCTGCCGGGAACGGACAGGCATCCGACCAAAGTGTGGGCCAGCGTGCCCGGCGTGACGGCGGCGGTGGCCAGGCCGACCGCACCGGTGATGGCCAGCGCGGTGTGGCATTGGTGCGGCATGAAATAGCGCACCTGCAGGTCGCCCCCATGTTGTGGCGCCGACAGCAGCACCGGCTTGGGGATGACCGTGTTGCCGGCGTTGGCGATGCCCATGCGGGCCCCCGCCTCGATGCGCAGCGTTTCCAGCCGGCGCATGAACGCCGCGTCCGCGTTCAGTTCGGCGGGCGAAGCATCACCACGTACGCCCAGGTCTTCGGCACGCACCAGCATCATCGGCATGGCGCAGTCCACCAGGCTGACCGGCACGCCATTGATGGATTCCTGCGCGTGCCCGCTGGGCAGCAGCTTGCCGGTGCGGGCGCCCGCGGCATCAAGGAAGGAGAGCCTGACCGGCGCGGCCGAGCCCGGCGCGCCGGCAATGCGCGTATCGCCGCGGTAGACCACGTTGCCGCCCGGCGTTTCCACCGTCGCGATGATCAGCTTGCCGGTGTTGACGTTGTGGATGCGCACCTCGGTCTGCGGATCCTGAGCCTGCACCAGCCCCCGCTCAATGGCATACGGGCCCACTGCCGCCAGCATGTTGCCGCAGTTGGGGGACGTGTCCACCACCTGCTGCTCCACCCGTACCTGGGCGAACAGATAATCCACGTCGGCGTCCGTCCTGCTCGAGCGGTCGATGATCGCCACCTTGCTGGTCAGCGCGTTGCCACCGCCGATGCCGTCGATCTGCAGCGGATGGCCCGAGCCCATCACTTCCACCAGCAGGCGATCGCGTTCGGCGGTGTCTGCCGGCAGGTCGCTGGCCAGGAAGAACGGGCCCTTGGAGGTGCCGCCGCGCATGAGCACGCACGGAATGCTGAGCAGATCGTTGGTCATACGTGTGCTAGATTGATGCGTATAGGGGATGAATGACCCCTCTGTGATTCGATACTGGCATGACCTCAATTGATCTGTGAATTGCTGATTTTTGGATGATTGATACCCAATGAGCATCAATTGCGAAATCCTGGATCTGCGCGCATTCCAGCTGGTGTCGGAGACACGCAGCTTCCACCGCGCCGCTGAAATCCTGCACGTCTCCCAGCCGGCGCTCAGCCGACGGATACAGAAGCTGGAGCAGGCCGTGGGTTCGCCGCTGCTGGAGCGCACCACGCGCAGCGTCAGCACCACCGCCGTCGGCGAGAACCTGCTGCCGCTGGTGCGTCGCATGCTGGAGGAATTCGACGGATCACTGTTCTCACTGCGGGGCCGGGAGGACACGCGGGGCGCTACCGTCACCATCGCCTGCCTGCCTACGGCGGCGTTCTACTTCCTGCCCAGTGTGATGGCGCGCTTCCACGAAGCGCACCCCAACGTGCGCTTCCGGATCCTGGATATCCCGGCGACCGAGGGCCTGCAGGCGGTGGAACGTGGCGAAGTCGAGTTCGGCATCAACTTCATGGGCGCCAACGATCCGAATCTCGATTTCGACGTACTGGCCGAAGACCCGTTTGTGCTCGCTTGCCGACGTGACCACCCGCTGGCCCGCAAGCGCAGGGTGGACTGGGCCGACCTGGCAGAGCATCAGCTGATCACCGTGCATCGCACCAGCGGCAATCGCACGCTGCTGGACGGCGCCCTGGCGCGCGAGAACCTCAAACTGAGCTGGCACTACGAAGTGACGCACCTGTCCACGTCGCTGGGCATGGTCGAGGCAGGTATCGGCGTATCGGTGCTGCCGAAGATGGCCACGCCCGATGGTGATCATCCGAGTCTGGTGACGCGTTCGATCGGCAACCCGGTGGTGTCGCGCACGATCGGCATCGTGCGCCGGCGGGGCGCCCTGCTCTCGCCCACTGCCGAGCGGTTCCTGCGGATGTTGATGAGCCAGTGGCGCGGCGATGCCTGAGCACGACGGCGGCCCTTGAACCCGCAGGAGACCCGCATGCCGCCGCTGGCTCAGCGATCACTCTCCAGCTCGATCACCCGGTCAGTCGGGCTCACGATGCCTCGCCGATGGGTGATGGCCACCACGGTTACATCATTCGCAAGTGCGCGGATGTGGTCCATGATCTCGCGCTCGGTGGCTTCATCCAGCGCGGAGCTTGCCTCGTCCAGGAACAGGATCGCTGGCCCGCCATACAGTGCACGGGCTATCGCGATGCGCTGGCGCTCGCCGCCGGACAACTTCAGGCCACGCTCGCCCACCGTCGTTTCAAGGCCCTCGGGCAGCGCCTCGATCAGCGGCAGGATCGAGGCCTTGCGTGCGGCATGCCGCAGCCGATCATCGTCACGCGCGCGCCCCAGCAGGATGTTGTCGGCCAGGCTTTCGTTGAGCAGGATGACATCCTGCGGAACCACTGCGACGGCGGCATGCCACGCCGCACGGTCGATCCGGGACAGGTCAACACCATCGACCAGGATCCGGCCACCCTGGGAATCGATCGATTTCAGGGCAAGCTTGAACAGCGTCGACTTCCCTGCCCCGGTTGGCCCGATCAGGAAATTGATGCCGCCACGTCCGGCCTCGAAGGAGACATCGCTTACCCCGCGACCGTTGCCATAGCGGTAGCTGACCCGCTCGAACGCCAGCCGGCCGCTTTCACCCGCAAAGCGCTGGGCATCGGCTGCCTGTCGCTCCTCGGGCGCTGCCCACAGGGTGGAAAGCGGGGCCAGCATGCTCCACGAGCGCGCGACGTCATCGATCGAACGGGCGATCATCTCGAACGGCATGTTGAGCTGGAGCAGCAGCAGGTTGAACAGGACGATGTCGCCGACGCTCAGGCCGCCGCTCTGGTAGCTCGGCAGCAACAGGTGGAAGGTAACGATGAACTCGACCGCCAGGCCGATGCCCAGCAGCGCAATGAAGCCGATCCGCTGCAGTACATAGGCGCGCCAGCTGTCGCGCACCTCCTGGGCCTTCTGCTCGAAGCGCTGCACCATCCAGGCGCTGCCGCCGAACTGGCGCAGCGTCTCCATGGCATTCATGGCATTGCCGACGAAGCGCGCGTTCTGCTGCCCGGCCTCGACCGCCGCTTGGCGATGGATGCGGGCACGCCGGGTAGCAATCGCGGAAACGGTGACAGCCACCGTGCCGTAGACCAGCACGATCAGCACCACCTGCAGGTTGATCAGCGCGCCCAGCGTGATCAGGGTCAGCACAATCTGCAGCGCACTGGGAATGAAGGCCACCAACCCCAGCTGCACCACGATCTTCAGCGCGCCACGGCCTTTCTCCCCTGCTACTTGCAGCTCGGCGGCGTTGTAGTCCAGGAAGAAGCTGTTGGTCTTCTTCAGCAGACGGGCGAAGTAGCGGGTACTGGTGATGAAGCCGAGGTTCTCGCCGCTGAGGAACGACAGGTACTGCACCGTGTTCTGCAGGGCGCTGGCCGCGCCCAGGATGATGGCGTAGAGCAGGAATCCCCCCGCCAGGGCGCTGGCCCCGTCGACGGGCAACCGGTCGATCAGGCGCGAGAAAAGGTACGGCGCAGCAACGCTGGCCAGGCTGGACAGCAGGACACTGCCGGCGATGAGCAGCAGCAGCCTGCGGTCAGCCTTCCAGTACGCGCCCAGGATCTCAGCGACGGGGGGCGGAACAGCAGTCTTCTTCATCGGCCTTGTTCCGGCGTGGATTCAACCCTTGAATGATATGCTATAACATATCTATTCAGGAGCGGCGTAGCCACGTCGCAGGCCACTTTCGGATGGGATCGATGGATCGGGGAATGACGAACGTATCCGCTGCCGTGCCACGCGCACTCATGGCCCTCAGCATTGCCGCTGCACTGCTGGCCAGCCTGCCCGCACTCGCCCAGAACTCCGGCAATGACCGCGGTTCGAAAGCGGCAGGCGCAGCGCCCCAGGCACCGACTGCGACCCTGGACCAGGTGCTGGTGGTCGGCAGCAACATCCGCGATGCCATTGGCGGCGGCGCATCCCCGATCATCGTGATCGACAAGGAGGCCATCGACCGCACCGGCGTGGCTACCGTGCAGCAGCTGTTCGAGAAACTGCCGCAGAACTTCGGCGGTGGCGCCAATGGTGCCAACGTCCCCAACCTTGGCGTCGACCGCGATACCGGCAACAACTTCGGCCAGGGCACCGCCATCAACCTGCGCGGCCTGGGAACCGGCACCACGTTGACCCTGATCAACGGCCATCGCGTGACCTCATCGAACCGCTACCAGTACGTGGATGTCTCGCTGATACCGTTGAGCGCGGTGGAACGCGTTGAGATCCTCACCGATGGTGCCTCGGCCATCTATGGCACCGATGCGGTCGGCGGCGTGGTCAACATCGTCCTGCGCCGCGACTTCACCGGGTACGAAACTGCTGTGCGCTATGGCGCCGTCACCGCCGGCGGCATGGAAGAGTACCAGGCATCGCAGTCGGCAGGCTGGTCATGGGATGGCGGCCATGTGCTGGCCAGCTACGAGTTCCTGAAGCAGAGCAACCTGCCGGCAGTCGACAAGGATTTCTCGAAGAACGTGCGGGTCAAGCCGTACGACCTCTACCCGGGATCCAAGCGCCACAGCCTGTATGTGGACGGTGTGCAGCAGCTCAGCGATGTGCTGACCCTGAACATGACCGGCTCGTTCGCCAAGCGCGAGATGGATACCACCATTTCCGGCACCGCCGACGAAACCCGGCTGTTCCCGCACACGCGGCAGTTCGACCTGTTCGCCGGACTCACGCTGGATCTTCCGCGCGGGTGGCAGGCGCGCCTGGATTCGGGGTTCGGCAGGAGCGATGTGTCCTACCAGCGCACGACCATCACCGGCAGCTCGGCCAGTACCGCACCGCCCACCAATACCAACTCCGAATCGCGCTACCTGGACCTGGTCGCCGACGGCGAGCTGTTCACCCTGCCCGCCGGTGGGGTCCGCGCGGCATTCGGCGCGGGTTACCGCCGCGACGGCTATGAACTGATCGATCACCGCGGCCTGGAAAAGCCACTCGACCTGCAGCGCACCGTGAGGTCCGCCTTTGCCGAGCTCAACGTTCCGCTGCTGAAGGATCTGCCGGGCGTGCGCAGCCTGTCCCTGACCGCGGCAGCACGCTACGACGACTACAGCGATTTCGGTTCCACGCTGAATCCCAAGTTCGGCCTGCTGTGGGAGGCGACCCAGGGGCTTTCGTTCCGCACCAGCTATGGCCGTTCCTACCGGGCGCCGGTGTACCAGGACATGCAGCTGAACAACACCGTGGTGGTGGCGAACGTGCCCAACCCAGGCGCGCCCGGTGGCAATACGATCCTGATGATGCTGTCCAACGGCAATCCGGATCTGGGGCCTGAGCGTGCCAAGACCTGGACCGGCGGCTTCTCGTTCGCGCCGCCGTCCGTGCCCGGCCTCAAGATCGACGCGAACTACTACCACATTGAATACGCTGACCGCATCGGCAGTGGTTTCGGCGGCAGCTTCCCGTCGCTGTTCCAGCAGTCAACCGCACCTTATGCAGACATCCTGACCACCAATCCCACGCAACAGCAGATCCAGCAGGCACGCCAGCTGGGCGTGTCTGGCCTGGGCCTGTTCGTCTCGCGCGTGGGGCCGTACGCGTTGCCGCCAGGCATGGACGAAACCAACAGCCAGGTGATCCTCGACAACCGCTTCCGCAACAACGCCTTTACCCAGCAGCGTGGTGTCGACTTCAGCGGATCCTATGGGTTCGACGCCGGCCAGATCCACATCGCGACGAGCCTGGCCGGGCAGTACATCATCGAATCAAAGCGTCGTGTGACCAGTACGTCACCCGAGGTGGATGCGGTGAATTCGGTGTACTACCCGGTGGACCTGAAGATGCGTGGCGGTGTCGCGCTGAGCCGGCAGCAGGCCGCGGCGGGGATCTTCGTGAACTACGTGGACAGTTACCGCGACCTCGCCAATGTCGCCCGGCCCCACGTCAGCTCCTGGACGACGGTCGATCTGAACCTCGCCTACCACTTCGGTGCATCGGCGGACCCGCAGCGTGGCACCTCGCTTGCGTTCAACGTGCAGAACCTGTTCGACCGGGATCCGCCGTTCGTCGTCAACAGCATCAATACCGGCTACGACCCCACCAATGCGACAGCGCTGGGCCGCTTCCTGTCCATGTCGCTGACCCACCGCTGGTAGGCCCCGCATGCGCGCCGACTCCCCTGCCCAGTCGCGGTTCGTAGTCGCCATCCAGCAGGCGTTCGCTGTCGCGGCAACCCAGCTCACGCTGATGTGGCGAGAGCGGCGCGTGCTGTGGCTCGCCCTCGCCCTCTTGTTCATTGCAGGTGCGTCGGTGCTCAGCGGTGCTGCACGCCTTACCCTGCAGGCGCAGGAGCGCCAGGCAATGAGCGAGGAAGAGGCGCGGCTCTGGGACAGCCAGGGCACGATCGACCCGCATAGCGCAGCACATGTGGGGCGTGCCATTGCTGCCCCGGTGCGGCCCCTGGCTGCACTGGACCCGGGGCTGACGGATTACCTGGGAACCTCGGTGTTCATCGAGGGCCACGCACAGAGCCCGGCCAGGCACCGCGCCGTGGATGGCGGCACCGCACTCAGCCGCTTCGAGGGTTTCTCTGCGGCGTGGGCGCTGCAGGTCGTGGCGCCGCTGCTGATCATCCTGGCCGGGTTCGCCACACTGTCCGGCGATGTGGCCCGCGAGACGCTGCGCCAGGAACTCGGTACCGGCGCCTCGGCCGGCGTGCTGATCTCTGGACGCTTGATTGCCCTGGCGGCCGCCTCGCTGCTGCTGGTGATGGCCATGCTGCTGATCAGTCTTCCGGGGCTGTCCATCCAGTACGGCGGCGCCACGGATCTTGCCGCCCTGCTCGCACTGGCTACCGCCTACCTGCTCTATCTGCTGGTGTTCTGTGCACTAACCGTGGGGGTGTCCGCACTTGCCGGCTCGGCACGAACGTCACTGGTCGTGCTGCTGGGCTTCTGGGTGGTGTCCACGCTGCTGCTGCCGAGGGTGGCGCCTGCGGTCGCCGAATCCCTGTACCCGACCCCTTCGGCACCGACGTTCAGGACCGGCGTGACCGAGGAAGCGGAGAACGGCGCGGATGGCCATGACCCGGCCGACAAACGCCTTGATGCCCTGCGCGCAGCGTTGATGGCACGCTACCGGGTCGACAGCGTTGACGACCTGCCGCTGAACTTCCGCGGCGTGGCGCTTGAGTTTGCCGAGGCCAACTCGACGCGCGTCTACAATCGCCATTTCGAACGCCTGCATGCCACCTACCAGCAGCAGGACGCCATCCAGCGCCTGTTTGGCCTTGCCTCGCCGACACTGGCGCTGCAGTCCTGGTCGCGCGCCATCGCCGGCACGGATTTCCCGGCGCATCTGGTATTCCTGCGCGGCGTGGAGGACTACCGCTATCGGTTGATCCAGGCACTCAACCAGGAAGTAAAGCTGCACAAGGCACCACAGGGCGGGAAGCACGTGGCCGACATCGCCGGCATCACCCGGTCGGTGCAGTACCGGCCACCACAGCAGATCCTGGCTGGCATCGCTGCCGCGCAAGGCGTGAATCTCGCCATTCTGCTGGCCTGGCTGCTGCTGGGTTGCGCGGTGGTCGCCCTCTCGGCGCGGCGGCTGGGGAGATCGCCATGAGCGTTGCGTCGATTGCACGCTACGAGATCCGCCGATTGCTGCGTGATCTAGCGCTGCCGGTGCTGCTTGTCCTGCTGCTCGGGCTGGGTGCCTACGCCGCGTGGAACGGCCGCGCATGGGTGGACCAGCGTGAGGCGGCCATCGCCCTGATCAAGCAGGAAGAGCAACAGACGAAGGAGCGCAGCCGGGCATTCGTCGGCAAGGCGCCCTCGGTGCTGCCCCGCGCCCAGCCGGTGCTTCCGCCCGGCGCCATGGCAGCGCTGTCGATCGGCCAGGCAGACGCCTATCCGTACACCGCCGATGTGGTCGCGCTGGGCGATCCGACCCAGCTGCTCAAGCACGTCTGGGCCGACATCGGCAATCCGGCAGCACGGGCTGCGGGACGGTTCGACCTGGCGTTCGTGATCGTCTTCCTGCTGCCGCTGGTCATTCTCGTCGTCACCCATGATCTGTGGTCCCGCGAGCGCGAGCGTGGCATCGCTGCGCTGGTGCTGTCGCAGCCGGTGTCAGCAACACGGCTTCTGGTGGTCAAGTTGCTGGCCCGTGGCCTGGCGGTGCTGCTGCCCGCACTGGCCATCATCCTCGCGGTGGCGATCGGGGCCGGCGCGCACAGTCCTGCGGGCCTGGCCGTGCTGGCGCTGACCGTCCTCCTCTACGGCGCGTTCTGGCTGGCCCTTGCACTGCTGATCGGTTGCCTTGCCCGGCGCACCACCGAGGCGGCCATCGCCGCTGGCGCGCTATGGCTGCTGATCGTGGTCATGGCACCGTCGCTGACCCTGGCCACGGTGAACCTGATCGCGCCGCCGCCGTCACAGATGCAGTTCGCCACCGAAGTGAAAGCGATGCAGTCCGATATCGCCAAGCGCCAGCAGCGTGAGCATGCGAACTCGGTGCCACTGGCTTCTTCGTCATCGCTCATCCCCGATACAGTGCGCCAGGCGTATGCCGACCGCGTTGCGGCTGACCGGGAACTGGCCCACCTGATTGCTTCGCATGCTCAGGCCGAGGCCGCACACCGCCAGCTTCTGGACCGGCTGCGGCTGCTGCTGCCGGCCGTGGCAACGCAGGACGCACTTGACCGAATCGCAGGCTCGGATGCCGACCGCGCGCTCGACTTCCAGCATCAGGTCCACACCTTCTGGCAGGCACGAAGGCTGTTGCACAAGGCCTATCTGGACCGTGACGCGCCGCAGGCCCTTGAAGAGTACGACGCACTGCCCCGCTTCCAGTACCGCGAGCCCGTGGGCGTCGTCCGGTCCGGTGTCATGGCCGATCTTGCTGCCTTGATCATCGCCACCCTGCTTGTCCTGCTTGCGGCCGGAGCACTGCGCAGCCGGCTGGCAACGCCCTGAGGAGACGTCCACATGCTGTCTGCAAAAAGCCTGGTCATGGAACACGGTGCACATCGGGCGCTGGATGATGTCAGCTTCGAGGTGCGGCCCGGCGAGATCTTCTGCCTGCTGGGCGCCAACGGCGCCGGCAAGTCGACGACCATCAAGCTGTTCCTTGGCTTTCTGAAACCCACCTCCGGTGCGGCCGAAGTGGACGGTCTCAGTGCGCAGCAGCGGCCGCAGGAGGTACGCCGACGGCTGCTGTACATCCCCGAGACCGTGGCGCTGTACGACGAGCTGACCGGCTACGAGAATCTGGACTATTTCGCCCGCCTGGCCGGTGTCGAGGAACGCTCGCCTGCGCGACTGAAGGACGCACTCAGGTCCGCCGGCCTGGCGACCGACGCATTCGGGCGACGCGTGGGTCTCTATTCCAAGGGCATGCGGCAGAAGGTCGGCATCGCACTGGCCATCGTCAAGGAAGCCAGGGCACTGCTTCTCGATGAACCCACCTCGGGCCTGGATCCTGCGGCGTCAGCCGAGTTCCATGAGCTGATCGTGCGGCAGCGCGATAGCGGCACGGCGATCCTGATGGCCACCCACGATCTGTTCCGCGCCCGTGAAGTCGCGACCACGATTGGCCTGATGCAGGCCGGGCGCCTGCGCAGGACGCTGGATGCCAGCGCGATCACCGCGAACGATCTTGAGAATCTCTATCTGGAAGAGATGAGCCGGAGCGCCTAGGCGGCTCCGGCAACCGGCTCGCCTGCGTGGCCGGACCAGCGCCGCAGCCACGCCTCGATGTTGATCTGAGGGCCGAAGATGCCCAGCACCTGCGACGAGTGATCCGGACTGACCTGCTGGATACCCGTATCGGCCAGCGCGCTGTCGAGATAGCCGCGCTTGGCCAGCATGCCGTCAACCAGCAGATTCCTGATGAACCGCTGGTGCCCCTGGGTGACCGCCACGGAGTGATCATCCAGATAGGATTTTACCTTCCGCGACAGCAGCGCATCCGGCAACAGTCCCTTCATTGCACGCCGCGCGATGGTGCGGTCTTCTGCGTCCGCGATGAGCAGGTGCAGCGGGATGCGCGCGAACAGTTCAACAAGCGGCTGAGCACTGATCGGCGATACACCATGCCAGTGGCCGGCGCCTTCGAACGGATCAAGGACGCTGGTCGGGAATACCATCCGGCCGATATGGGCCAGCTTGTAGGGTGATACGAGATGGCCCTGCGCCTGCGCATGCCGCAACCAGGCCGGCTGCATGCCATCCTGTTCGGCGCGGTCCACCCGCACCCATGGGCAGGGCTTGCCCCAACGGCCATTGATGCTGCCCGGCCGCTTCAGCAGGCCATGCACGGCCGCGTCCTTCAGTACACCGTACAGAGAATCGCCGGACTGCGCGGTTTCGAACGCCACGCGAAAGAACGTCCGGTCGATGCCACGTCGCCAGGCGTAGTCGATCGCAGCGGCGTTGCCCTTGAAGCGCAGGAACACCGCGTCGCCGCCGACGCCGGTGAACTGCACGGTGTTGCCGTCGAAGTCCACGTCACGGCGATGGAGCAGATAGCCGGAGCAATGCGCCGGCCGGGCCGTGCGCGGGAAGGCCATGATCTCTTCCAACGCGCAGTGTGGCTGCCGCCGGTACTCGATGAATTCGCAGTTCTTGCCCGACGATTCACGGACCCCTGCCACGGCCATGCGTGCGAACAGCCGTTCATCGGCACCGATGCCGTCATCGTAATGATGGATGCAGGTCACCTCGGGCGCCGAGGGCGCGTGCAGCAGGCCGGCCAGGATGATCGAGGAGTCCAGTCCGCCCGACAGCTGCAGCTGGATGCGCCGGTGCTGGCTGGCCAGCGCGCCGATACAGCCCAGCAGCGTCGAACGGGCCAGTTGCACGGCCTCCTCAATGTCCTCGATCGGTTCATCGCGGGCCATCCGCACCACGTCCCACTGGCACTGCCGGCCCACCGGTTCGCCGTTCCGGATCGAAATCGCCTCACCGGCTTCGACGGCAGTGACTTCCTCAAAGCCGGTCTGCAGGCCATCACGAAACGGATACAGCAGCGAATAGGACAGGAACGACCAGTCGACGTTGAAATCGCGCAAGCCCAGCAACAGGCAGTCTTCCATGTTGGAGAAGACCACCGTCAGCTGGCCCACTGTGGTCATGTAGCATGGGATCTCCGCAGTGGGATCGCGCAGCACGAACCAGCTCGCTGTCTCTGGCTGGTAGCCGAACGCCACGTATCGCCCCCAATACTGCTGGACGATGCTCCGGCCAAGGCTGCTGCAGGCAGTGTCGGCCGAGCCCGCATCGAGGCGCACGCGGCCGGGCACGGTGCCTTCGCTGAAATCCTTGTGGAACAACGCACCGAGTACCACCAGCGCATCCGATCGACTGGATTCGAAATAGCCGGGGTTGTCACTCTGCGCATAGATCGCAGCACCGCTATCGTTCAACACACAACCAATGCCAGGCAGTGCGGCCTCGATGCGTTGCACGGCCTGTTGCGCCTGGGCCGTTGCGGCGTCAGAGAAGGTGTTCCAGAACACGGCGATGTATCGGTACATGCGTCAGGTTTGGTTACAGCACAAGGATGGGAACCATCCGGCGCAGGTTGAAGGGAATGTCGGTCAGCACCTGATCGCCATGCTGCAGCCAGCAATGCGCGGCGAACGGCTGGGTTCTGACCGCGAACACCCAGCGCGGAACGATGCCGTACTTCGACAGGAACTCGCGCATCGCCAGGCAGTAGAGAAAGCACTCATCGGTCTTCCTGAAGGCCAAGGGTCGAAGCCAGTCGAACACCCGAACCCGCGACGCCAGTTCTTCGATGCTCACGTGCGTGCGGTGGTCGTGATCCGTTCGACGGCGCGCGGCAGACACCGTGGCACTGAAAGGAAGGAATGTTCTGCTGCAGGCGGCATAGGCACACGAGACAATGAAACGACGCAGGTCCCGCGCCATGATCGGTGGACGGCCACGAGGCGCGCCCTCGCGCACCCAATGCCGTGGCAGCGTAATGGCAGGGCTGGCGGCGGATTTGCCCTGCAGCGGGTCTGCTGTGATCAAACGGCGGTCGATCAGGGCCTGCAGAAGCGTGGGAATGCTTGCGCCATCGGACCGCAGCGGCCAATCGAGAATGAGGTTGCCAAGGCCTGCGGCGCCGCGTCTTTCAAGGGAAAGATACCTGCCCGTGGCCTGATCCAGGATCACCATGGCATCGCCGGTGACGCAGACGTGGGCGTGCTTTGACAGGAAGTAAGGGGCGGCAGCCTGCTCCATCATGCGCTCCTGCGTCGGAACCGGAGAAGCGGTGCATGCAGGGCATGCACCGCAGATGCGACGTTGTGCGGCAGATCAGGGCGACGTGGTCGGGAACACGCCATCCCACAACGTGCCGTGGTTGTGCGCCTTGGTTTCCGAAACCACCGAGCCCAGCTCGATCAGTTCACCACCCACGCCCTGTTCTTCAGGGTTCTGCTGTCCTGCCACTACACCCAGCTCAATCAGCTCGTTCATGAACATCTCCTCTAGTCAGTGGATGTATCCACGCGTTGCATTGGATCGCGTTGCATTGGATACGGAGCAGCCAAGCCGCCATCGCCGCATATTGCACAGCGATTGCCGCCAAGGCACTCAAATGTTACGATATAACATATTATTTTGGCGTGATGAACGACGCCACCTGCCCGTTGTCGATACGACCCATGAGAGGCAAGAGGGATGAACACCGAGATCAGTGACGACAGCCTGGATCCCACGCTTCTGTTGAAGGGAGTGTTTCCTCTGCCGAAGTTCATCCGCTTCGCCAGGGAGCGCTGCCCACCGGCAAGCTTCGACGAGGCCGCGCTCGTGGAGGATTGGCGGACGGCCCGCGCCGAGGTGCTGCGGCTGCAGCGGGAGGAAGGCGATGCGGCAGACGCGATCGGTATCCATGCGCTGCCGGAAGAAATGCTGCCGCTGGCTGAGCAGGCGCTGCGACAACCCTCGATGCACCGGATGACGAGTGTCCTGCCGCGCCGTTGGCAGATGGTCGAGATCGATCGACTGGTGATCTTCCAGGAATGCATCAATCTTCGCCACATCGACCAGTTGGCGGCTGCAGTGACTGCCTCACCCACCGCGCAGGAGATCATGCAGCTTGTCGCTCGCAGCGGCAGCCATGCACATCCGGAAGTGCGGTTCACCCAGTCCGATGGCAGCTACACCTTCGCGTCCACCTCGAACGACCTGCGCTTCCTCGACGTGGCGACCCTCGATCCGGCTGGCATCGCCAACTATGAACCATTCGGCGCAGCCAGCCACGCCGTCGTCATCTATCTGGGTTTCAGCGACAACCTGATCAGTGCGACGCGCTTTGGCAGCCGTATCATCCTGACCAACGGTTCCCATCGCTTGTACCTGCTGCGCAAGCTCGGCTTCCGGCATGCACCCTGCCTCGTGACCGATGCCACCGACAGCGATCTCAGCGAGGTTCTGCTGCCGGCAGCGGTCAAGCAGGATCGCGCGTTCTATCTGTCTTCGCCGCGGCCGCCGCTGTTCAAGGATTATGTCGACCCGCGCCTGACCTGCGTGGTACCGGTTACCCGCAAGCACTACGCCCTGCGGGCCAAGCTCGATCTGCAGAGGATCACGGTTCCGGCGTTGTAGCTCGCGCCCACGTGGTGATTGCCTGGCCCGGCTGAAGATATGGCCGGATTGGTGAATCACCTGGCGGAACTGTCGAATGACGCCCTTCGGCTTGCCGCCTACGCTACCGATCCTCGAACAGAGAGGATGCCAACGTGAGCGAGAAAGCACTGGCTGCCGAAGCAGGAAGGACGGATCCACCCATCATCCATGTCCTGATGGGGCTGATCTGTGTCTGGCACAGGCGCGAACCGGGATCGGCACGCGATGACGAGTAAGCGCCACCGTGCTGCCCGGCGTGGCTTTGGGGCGTAGGTACCGGCGTGGAGATTTCGATTGCGGGGCTGAGCGAGGTTGGGCCCGACTACCCGGACCGTGTCGATCTTCCGGTGATGGTGCTTGGGCTGGACCCCATTCCAGATGCCTGGCAGATGCCCTTCCATGCGCATCGGAAGGCGCAGCTGCTGGTCGCCACGCGTGGCTTGATCATGCTGGAGACCGCGGCTGGCCTGTGGGTGGTTCCGCCACAGGGCGCGATCTGGATCCCCGGTGGGTTGTCCCATCGCGCCAGCAGCAGTGGACGGCCGCACGGCTTCGTGGTGTTCGTGGAACCCGGGGCGGCTCCGGAACTGCCAACGCAATGCGCTGCGATGGCGATCACTCCGTTCATGCAGGCCCTGCTGGAGCGCGCGTCCAACCTTCCCCAGCAGTATGCGTCCGGCAGCGCGCAGGACCGCCTGATGGGCGTGTTCCTGGATGAGCTGATTGCTGCGCCGCCGGAGTGGCTCCATCTACCCATGCCATCCGATGCAAGGTTGCGCCGGCTGGCCAATGCGATGCTGGACACGCCAGCCGAACGAGCAACGCTTGGGGTCTGGGCGAGCCGGATCGGCATGAGCGAGCGCAACATGTCGCGCCTGTTCTCCGGCGAAACCGGCCTGAGCGTGAGACGATGGCGCAGGCAGCTGCATGTGGTGGTCGCGCTGCCGCTGCTGGCCAAGGGCCGGACGGTGCAGGCCATCGCCGATGACCTGGGCTACGACAGTGCCGGGGCGTTCGTGACCATGTTCCGCAAAACCGTGGGCGCGCCCCCCAAACGCTTCCTGGCGGAACGAGGCACTCGGCAGCAGGCATCGGACGCCGACGATCAGCGGCCACAGGAGCCACGCTGACGGATGCGGGAGCGCATGGCTCCCGCACCGGCGAGGACTGCCCTTCCCTTCAGCGCTGGTAGTCCTTCAGGAACAACCACGTGATCAGCGTGGCATCCGGTCCCATCGGGTCGGTGAACGGCAGGCCGGACTGGCTGCCGCTCCAGGCATGCCCCATGCCCTCCACCACGTAGTGCTGCACCAGCGTCCTGCCACCATAGGCATAGGTATCCACGGTGTAAGCGCGCCCACCCGGCACCTGCCCCTGGTAGGTGCTGGTCGGCAGGTACTTCACCGAATCGTTGTCCAGGCCATCGTCGGCCAGGTCATTGGTCTGCAGGAACTGGCGCACGGCCTGCTGCCCGTTCACCGGATTGACAGTGAGATCGGCGCTGCCATGGAACACCAGCACCGGGATCGGACGCGGCGATGGCGAGCCCGAACACTGCCAGGCCAGCCGCCCATTGCTGTCCGGCGAGTAGATGCTGCCGGCCAGCAACGCGTAGGCACTACCGGAAATCGTGGTCGCGCCCTTGAACATGCCGCCGGAATGGATGGCACCGGCGGCGAACACATCCGAGTAGCAGGCCAGCATGATCGAGGTCATCGCACCGCCCGCGGAAATGCCGGTGACGTAGACCCGATGTGGATCGATGCTGTAACCGGACTTCACCTTGTCCACAATGTCAGCCAGGATCGAGGCCTCACCGCTGTCGCGCGCCTGGTTGATCGGCAATTGCCAGTTCCAGCAGCGTGCCGGGTTGGAGGTGACGTTCTGCCGGGGGTAGACCACGATGAACCCCTCACTGTCGGCAACGTCATTGAAGCCGGACGCCTCGCCCATCAGGTTCGGCCCGGTCACGCAGCCATGCAGCACCAGCAGCAGCGGCAGTGGCCGGGTTTCGTCGTAGCCGGCCGGCACCCACACCTGGTACTCGCGGGCGCCGAACAGATTGCCGTACAGGCCGATGTCCCAATGCCCGGCGGGGCCTGCGGCGTAGGCACTGCCCGCCGTTGCCAGCCAGCTGCACAGCAGCAGTGCGAGTGCCTTGATTGAATCGATTCCGGATTTCATGGCCAGATCCTCATGCGTGGTTCGTGGATGAAGGAGTACCGGTAGCGCTTGCAGGTGGGGGCGCGCCCAGTATCCGCATCCCGGTGCCGCTGCCGACTGGACCTAGGTCCACTCGCCGGCGCCCGGTGACACCGCTAGCCTTGGCTGCAGGGGTGGCAGAGGGCCATCCGCAATGGACATGCCCTGGGGGAGGAACGGATGAATCGGAATGGTCTGAGTCTGATGATCGGTGCGCTGCTGGCCACCGGGCCGGTACTGGCACAGGAGGCGCCACAGCCGGCGCCAGCGACAGGCAGGACGGCTTCACCCACCAATCTGGACAGCATCAAGGTCACCGCACGCAAGCGCGAGGAAACCCTGCAGGAAGTACCGGTGGCGGTCACCGCGTTTACCTCCGAAGCGCTGGACAGGATGAACGTCCAGGATCTCAGCGACCTCGATGCACAGGTGCCCAACCTGACCATCTACGCCGCACGCGGCGCCAGCAGCACGGTTACCGCCTACATCCGTGGCGTCGGCCAGTCCGATCCCACCTGGGGCGCGGATCCGGGCGTCGGCATCTATCTGGACGATGTCTACATCGCACGTCCGCAGGGCGCGCTGCTGGATGTGTTCGACGTCTCGCGCATCGAGGTGCTGCGCGGCCCGCAGGGCACGCTGTACGGCAAGAACACCATCGGCGGTGCGATCAAGTACATCTCGCGCGGTCTGCCGACCCAGACCGAAGGGTTCGCCCAGATCACCGTGGGAAACTACAGCCAGCTCGATGCCAAGGCGGCCATCGGTGGTCCGATCGGCGGTGCCGACAGCGGCCTGCGTGCCCGCGTGGCAGTTGCCAGCATGAACAACGATGGCTTCGGCGAGAACACCTTCAATGGCCAGCCGGTCAGCGACAAGCAGATCAATGCGGCGCGCCTGAACCTGGGCGCGTATGCGGGCGATGATTTCGACGTGCAGTTCGCGCTGGACTGGATCGATGACCAGTCCGGCATGCGCGGTTCGAAGATGCTGGCGCCCAACCCGTTCCTGCGCGCCTACCCGCCGATGGACAGCCGCTACGATATCCGCTCGGGCATGCGCAACCTCAACAGTGTGGAAACCAAGGGTGCCTCGGCCACGGTCAACTGGCGTCCCAACGAAGACATCGCCGTGAAGTACGTGGTGGCCAAGCGCGAATCGGACAGCGAGGCCAACATCGACTTCGACACCACCCCGGTCAAGCTGGCCGACGTCGGCGGCACCTACAGCGACAACCAGGTCAGCAACGAGGTGCAGCTGAACTACGATGCCGGCGGCCGCGTGCGCGGTGTGGTCGGCCTGTACCAGTTCAGCGGCGAAGCCGGTGGGCAGATCCAGAACAACTACTTCAGCGCGCAGTTCGCCGACAACCAGGGCAAGGTGCTGACCGACAGCATCGCGCTGTATGCGGACTGGACCTTCGACCTGACCAGCAAGCTGAAACTGGATGTGGGCGCTCGCTACACCGACGAGGACAAGCGCGCGATCGTGCTGAACCGCCTCTACGCCGACCCCGGCTTCAGCCGGCCGGTGGCGGTGACCGCGGACTTCGACAAGAAGACCAACTTCAAGAACGCCTCCCCCAAGGTCTCGCTGGACTACCAGATCACCCCGGACATCATGGTCTACGGTCTGGCCACGCGTGGCTTCAAGTCCGGCGGCTACAACATCCGTGCCAACGCCGTGGCGGTGCCGCGCTCAGCTGAGCCGTTCGACGACGAGACCGTGGACAGCTACGAGGTTGGCAGCAAGATGGCCTTCCTTGACCAGCGCCTGTTCCTGAATCTTTCGGCCTTCTACAACAAGTACAAGGACATCCAGCTGTCGGTGTTCACCGGCCTGGATACCAATGGTGATGGCATCGACGATTCCTTCTTCGGCGATTTCACCAATGCCGGCGCGGGTACCGTCAAGGGCCTGGAGGTCGAGTACCAGTACCTGCCCAGCCAGCACTGGCTGATCTCCGGCAACCTCGCCTGGCTGGACACCAAGTACGACGAGTACATGGACCGTGGCATGAATGTGGCCAAGCAGATGAAGTTCACCAATGCGCCGGAGTTCTCGGGCGCGTTCAACGTGGAGTACCGCACCGAGCTGGCCAAGGGCAGCAACCTGTCGGCACGGGTGAGCTACAGCTACCAGAGCGAAGTCTGGCCGACCACCGACCTGAGCCCGGTGATCCGCCAGCAGGGCTACGGGCTGGTCAATGCCGGCGTGATCTGGCGGCTGGATGATGCGTGGACCTTCTCGCTGCAGGGCACCAACCTGGCCGACAAGGAATACCGCACCACTGGCTACAACATTCCAGCAGTGGGCACGCTGATTGGTTTCTACGGTCCACCACGCCAATATAGTCTCAGCGTCCGTTACGATTTCTAGAGCATCCGTTACGATTTCCAGGAAGCCCCTGCATGATGCAGTCTTACGTAGATCTGTATTGGAACAGCGACGATGGCCTGCGCCTGCACGCGCGTGACCATGCACCCGATGCAGGGCAGGCGCCCCGCGGCACGGTGGTGTGCATTCCCGGCCTGACACGCAATGGCGCCGACTTCGACGTGCTTGCCGGTTCGCTTGCCGCCGTGGGCTGGCGGGTGATCGCAGTCGATCTCCGCGGTCGCGCCGGTTCGGAGCGTGCGCATGATCCGTCCAGCTACAACCCGCGCACCTATGCCGACGACATGGTCGCGCTGCTGCGCGCGCAGAACATCGACAAGGCAGTGTTCATCGGCACCTCACTGGGCGTGCTGGTCACCATCACCCTCGCCTCGCGCGCGCCCGAGCGGATCGCTGGTGCAGTGCTCAACGATGCCGGCCCCAAGGTGCCGCGCGAGGCGCTGGCACGGATTGGCAAATACGCCGGCAAGCCGGTGCCGCCGATGGATCTGGAGCAGGCCACGGCGTACGTAGCGTCGATCGGCAAGGCCGCCTTCCCGCGTTTCAGCAGTGATGACTGGCGGGCAATGGCGGTGCGCACCTTCCGCCCACGCAGCGATGGCCTGCTGGAGCTGGACTATGACCCGGCGGTGATCCGTACCACGCGGCCGTGGCTGCTGTGGTTGCTGCGGCCGGTGCTGTGGCGTGCGGTTCGCGGGCTGACCGCACGGGTGCCGGTACTGGTAGTCCGGGGTGCGCTGTCGGACATCCTGCCGGCCGATGTCGCGCGGCAGATGGCCGCGACCTCGGAAAGCGCCCGCCTGGTCGAAGTGCCGGATGTCGGTCATGCGCCGATGCTGTCCGAACCCGAGGCGCGAGACGCGATCCTGGCGCTGCTGGAGCGTCTGCGGTGAGTGCCGGCGCTCCGATCGACGCGCTACCCACTGCCTTGCATGCGCTGCGGCAATGGGCAGCCAGCGAGCGCCTGGGCGCCTGCACACCCATCACGCAATGGCGCATCGACACTTTCGCCGACGCCACCGGTGACCACAACTGGATCCACGTCGATCCGCTGCGGGCACGGGCCGAGCTGCCCGGCGGGCAGACCATCGCGCATGGCTTCCTGCTGCTTTCGCTCACCGTGGAAGACGATGTTGCAGCCCTGGCCGGCTTTTCCGGCATCGCCCACGTGCTCAACTACGGCTTGAACAAGGTCCGCTTCCTGGCGCCAGTGCCCAGCGGCTCCGAGGTGCGGGTGCGCTCGCAGCTGGTGGCACTGGAGGCGCGGCAGCCCGGGCAATGGTTGCTTACCCAGCGCAAGGCTGTCGAACGCGTTGCCGATGGCGAGCTGGCACTGGTCGCTGAGCATCTGTCACTGATCGTGCTCGCCCCCTAGCACCACCCTGCCCGGTCCTCTGCCTACACTGGAGCGATGTTGACGCCCTCCGTCGTCCTGTTCGCCTGTATTGCGTGGACCGTACTGCTGTTCGGCGTGGCCCTCTGGGGCGAGCGCCGGGGGCATCGGCTTTCGAAGGTGTGGCCGCTCATCTATGCGCTGTCGCTGGCAGTGCACTGCACCGCGTGGACCTATTACGGCGCGGCGTCACAGGGCCTGCAATGGGGCTTCCCGATTCCTCCGACCCTGGCGGGCATGGCACTGATATTTGCCTTCGGCCTGCCGTTCCTGCTCCGCCTGGGGAGGCTGGCCAAGCAGCATAACAGCGCCACCATCGCCGACCTGGTGGTCGCGCGGCTGCGTGCGGATCGGGGACTCGGGTTCACCATCACTCTGGTCGCGCTGTTCGGCATCATTCCCTACATCGCCCTGCAGCTGAAGGCTGTCAGCCAGGGCCTGGGCGCCCTGCTCGGTGATCGCTTCGCGCCTGCTGGCGCGCAGCTGGACATGTCGTTCTGGTTCGCGTTGACCATGGCCGCGTTCACGCTGCTGTTCGGCGCACGCAAGGCGTCGGCCACCGAACCCAATCGTGGCATCGTGGTCGCGCTGGGGCTGGAGTCGTTATTGAAGCTGGTGGCGCTGCTGGCCATTGGCCTCTACGCGGCGCTGTCGGTGCGCCAGGCGGGCACGCCACTGCTGGAAAAGATGGCACAGCTTCCACCACCAGCCATCATGCCGGACTACCTCACCATGGTCGCGCTGGGAGCGATCTCCGCGTTCACCCTGCCTCACCAGTTCCATGTCGGCGTGGTCGAGCTGCGCCAGACCTCGGACCTGAAGACGGCGCGCTGGCTGTTCCCGGTCTACCTGCTGCTGATCGGGCTGCCGTCGGTGCCGATGGCGCTGGCCGGTGCCGCGCAGCTGCCCGCATCGGTGTCGCCCGACCTGTACGTGCTGGCGCTGCCGCAGGCCGGTGGCCACCACCTGCTGGCCTTGCTGGCTTACCTGGGCAGCCTGAGCGCCGCCACCGGCATGATGATCCTGTCCGGGCTGACCCTGTCGATCATGCTCGGCAACCATGGTTTCGGTTCGAGGCTGCTGGAAGGCATTGCCGGTGGCGCGGCGGCAGCTGACCTGCGTCCGCGCGTGCTCGCCTTCCGCCGTGCCGGCATCCTGGCCGTGTTCCTGATGTCGTGGCTGTACAGCCGCGCGATGAGCGACACCGAGGCACTCAGCGATTTCGGCCTGATGTCATTCACTGCCCTCTCGCAGCTGGCACCGGCGGTGCTGCTTGCGGTGTATCGCCCACGCACGCCCTCCCCGGCCATCATTGCCGGCATCGTGCTGGGTTCGCTGGCCTGGTTGTGGCTGGTGCTGTTGCCGATGGTGATCCCCGCCGCGCCGGCGTCGACCGCCCCCGACGGACTGCATTGGTTGGCCGTGGTCTCGCTGCGCCCGCAGCCGGGCCATATCGCCATCAGCATGGGCGCCAGCCTGGCGGTGAACCTGCTGACGGTTGCGCTGGTGTCGCGCGCGGTGCGCCCTTCGTTGCCGCGACGACGGGATGCGGTGGCGGCCGCCTCGCTGCGCAAGACGGCCGGGCGCTTCCTCGGCCAGGAACGTGCCCGGCAACTGATGGACGGGCATGCCGGACAGCTGCTGGATGACGACCGGGTCATCATCATCGAACGCGAACTGACCGCTGTGGTCGGTGCGGGCATGGCGAGGCTGCTGGTGGAGGCCGCTCGCGACGGCGGTGCAGCGCCACTGGATGCGGTGACCCGTGCAGTCGGCGAAGCCACCCAGGTGCTGCGCTTCAACCAGCGCCTGCTGGAGGCGGCGCTGGAGAACATGAGCCAGGGCATCAGCGTGGTCGACGCGCAGCTGCAGTTGGTGGCTTGGAACAGTCAGTACGCTGCGTTGTTCAAGTTTCCGCCCGAGCTGCTACAAGTAGGACAGCCAGTGGTCAACCTTACGGCTTGGGCGCTGGACGAACTGAAGATCGGCGAAGGCCCCGGTGACTCCCGCGACAAGGCCTTGCAGCGCCGCGTGGCACACATGCAGCGCGGCACGCCGCATCTGTCCGAACGGATTTTCCCCGACAACACCATCGTCGAGATCCGTGGCAATCCAATGCCGGGCGGCGGTTACGTGGCCACCTTCACCGACGTCACTGCGTTCCGCCGGGCCGAGGAAGCACTCAAGCGCAGCAACGAAACCCTGGAGCGCCGCGTGCAGGACCGCACCGCACGGCTGGAACAGGCGGTGCACGAAGCCGAGCGCGCGAACGTTGCCAAGACACGCTTCCTGACTGCGGTCGGTCACGACCTTATCCAGCCACTGCATGCGGCGCAGTTGCTGACCGATGCGATGTCGCAGCACATCGAATCGGAGTTCCTCGACAGCTTCCTGCGCCAGATCCGCGGTGCGCTTGATTCCACCGATGACCTGCTATCCGGACTTCTGGATATCTCCCGGCTGGAAGGCGGTGGTCTGGTGGCCGATCCACGCGCGTTCGCGCTGTCGACCGTGCTCGATCCGCTCGCGCAGGAGTTCGCGGTGCTGGCGGCGGCGCGCGGGCTGCAGTTCCGCTACCTGCGGACCCGTGCCTGGGTCCACACCGATCCGCTGCTGCTGCGCCGGGTGCTGCAGAATTTCCTGGCCAATGCCATCCGTTACACGCGCCATGGTGGCGTGCTGCTGGGCGTGCGCCGCCATGGCCATGCACTGTTGGTTGGCGTGCATGACAGTGGCCCCGGCATCGCGCCCGAGCAGCAGGCGATCGTGTTCGAGGAATTCCATCGCGGCGACCGCAGCAACGGCCAGGGACTGGGACTGGGCCTGACCATCGCGCAGCGCATCGCCGAACTGCTCCATGCGCCGCTGCAGTTGCGCAGCGTGCTCGATCACGGCTCGACGTTCTCGATCAGCGTGGTGCGGGCAGCACCGCCGGCTGCCCCGCCCACGGAGCCCGCCGCAGCGGGTACCAGCACCGTCAAGGGCATCCGCGTGCTGGTGGTCGACAACGACGCGGACGCGCTGGAGGCGATGCGGCAGATGCTGCTGGCCTGGGGCTGCGAAGTGGTCGCGGTGCGTGCCGCCAGCGAGGTCGGCGCGTCAGCGCATGCGGCCGCGTTGTGGCTGTTCGACTACCACCTGGATGATGGCGATACCGGCGTGGCGCTCTGGCAGCGGCTGCAAGCCGAGCATGGGCAGCGGCCAACGGTCATTCTCAGCGCCGATACCGGCAGCGACACGCGCGAGGCGGTGCGTGCGGCAGGACTTTCACTGTTGAACAAGCCCTTCAAGCCACTGGCGCTGCGCTGGGCGATCAACCATCTGCTGGCAGCACCTGGCACAGCAACATCCTGAGAGATCAGGTGTCCTGGGTACCTTCAATCTGCCGGGACGGATCGGCCAGTCCCATTTCGTGCAGCACGCGGATCGCCTGTGCACGGTTGCGGACTCCCAGTCGCTCCATGATACGCGTCATGTGCGCCTTGACGGTGCGCAGCTGTACACCCAACCGGTCGGCGATCTGCTTGTTGAGCAGTCCTTCGGCCACCAGGCTCAGCACCTTGTACTGATGTGCGGACAGGCTGGCCAGGCGCGCGGCCAGGTCGGCATCCTTGCTGAAGGGCGCCACCCGCGCCACTGGCTCACGCAGCAGTGCAGGAATCCAGCGTTCGCCCTCCAGTACCGACCGCAGCGCGGACTGCAGCTCGTTCAGTCCGGAACTTTTGGGCAGGTAGCCGGCCGCGCCCAGGTCAACTGCGCGGCGGATCACCTGCGGCTCTTCGTTGGCCGAGACGATGATGATCGCCAGTCCCGGCTGCAATGCACGGATGGTCGCAAGGCCGGCAAGCCCATGGTTGCCGGGCATGTGCAGGTCCAGCAGCATCAGGTCGATCTGCTGGTGTTCCAGGACCTCGAGCACGCTGTCCAGCGAGTCGGCCTCGCTGATCTGCAGATCGGCGACCGCCTCTTCGGCCGCGCGATGCAGTGCCGCGCGGAACAAGGGATGGTCATCGGCGATGAGCAGGGTCGGCATGGCAAGGCGAGAGTAGCAAATCGTCTGCCGTTGGACAGGGGTACCTAGGTACGCTGGCGCGCTCAGGCGGGATTGCTAGTGTGGACGAATGAAGACCGGCCACTGACAGGCCGCCCACGAGGTCACCCCATGCCATTCGCTCCCGATGCCTCTGCCTATCCGCTGCTGATCAAGCAACTGCTGCACACGCCGCTTGCGGTGAATCCTGACCAGGAGATCGTCTATGGCGATTCGGTCCGCTTCGACTACCGCACCCTGCAGGCGCGCATCGGCCAGTTGGCCGGATTGCTGACTTCGTTGGGGGTGAAGCACGGCGATACGGTTGCGGTGATGGACTGGGACAGCAACCGCTATCTGGAAGCGTACTTCGCCGTGCCGATGATCGGCGCGGTGCTGATGATGGTGAACGTGCGCCTGGCGCCCGAGCAGATCGCCTATACGCTGAACCACAGCGGTGCACGGGTGATCCTCGCCAACCGTGAGTTCCTGGCGATACTGGAAGGCATCGACGGACAATTGCCGGACCTGCGCACGCGCATCCTGCTGGACGATGCCGGCGGCCCGTTGCCAGACGGTTTCGTGACCGAGTACGAGGCCGGTCTGCGGGCTGCCACTGCGACCACCCATTTCCCGGACTTCGACGAAAACACCCGCGCAACGGTGTTCTACACGACCGGCACCACCGGCCTGCCAAAAGGTGTCTACTTCAGCCATCGGCAGCTGGTCCTGCACTCGCTGACGGGGATGGCGGCGCTGGGCAGCGCGGCCAACCAGGGACGCCTGCACCGCGGCGATGTCTACATGCCGATCACCCCCATGTTCCACGTGCACGCCTGGGGCCTGCCGTATGTGGCGACGCTGCTGGGCATCAAGCAGGTCTACCCCGGCCGCTATCTGCCAGCCAACCTGCTGGCATTGATCGCCCGCGAGAAAGTGACCTTCTCGCACTGCGTGCCGACCATCCTGCACATGCTGCTGGAGCACCCGCTCGCCGCGGACACTGATCTGGGCAACTGGAAGGTGATCATCGGCGGCGCGGCCCTGCCGCGGGCATTGGCGCAGCGGGCACTGGCACGCGGCATCGACATCTTCGGTGGCTACGGCATGTCCGAGACCTGCCCGCTTCTGACCTTGGCGCAGATCGATGCGGATGCCGTGACCGATACGGATGAGGTTCTTTCGCTGCGCACCAAAGCCGGCATTCCGGTACCGCTGGTGGACCTGCGCATTGTCGATCCGGACATGAACGATGTCGCCCACGATGGCATCGCCACCGGCGAGGTCGTGGTGCGGGCACCCTGGCTCACCCAGGGCTACCTGCACAATCCGGACGCATCGGCGGAATTGTGGGCAGGCGGCTACCTGCACACCGGGGACATCGGCAACATCGACAGCGGCGGCTACCTGCGCGTGACCGACCGCATCAAGGATGTGATCAAGACCGGTGGCGAGTGGATTTCATCGCTTGCGCTGGAGGACATCATCGCGCTGCATCCGGCGGTCAACGAAGTCGCGGTGATCGGTATCGCCGACACGAAATGGGGCGAGCGGCCGTTGCCGCTGGTGGTCAGGCAGCCGGGCAGTGAAGTAAGCGAGGCAGAGATCATCGAACTGATCGCAGCCCGTAGCCGCGCCGGGGACATCTCACGTTATGCGATTCCAGAGCGGGTCAGTTTCGTGGATTCGATCGAGCGCACCAGCGTGGGCAAGATCAACAAGAAGAAGCTGCGGGGGCTGCATGATGTGGGGTCTGATCCAAGCATCATCTGATCGAAGCGCATTCACTGGAACGCGGGCGACGTCCGTTGCCGTGCAAGGCGGGTCGATGCCGGAAGTCGTCCATTGTCCGGTCGACTCCACTTTCGCCAATCGATCGCAGTTGACGCCCGACGCTCTCGCCCTGACTGACCATTGCCGGAAAGTAACCACCTGTATACTGTCGCTGACTGGCGAGCAGATGGATGAGCTCGGAGATTGAACCTTCATGATGTTCCCCCGTTCTCCGAATACTCCTCCACGCATCAGCCACCTATGCATATTGATCGCCATGGACAATAGATTCGAAGTTCGCGGCATTCTCTTGATGCCGTGCACATTGGGCCTAAACGAATGACACATGCTGCCGATAAAGAATTGCGACTGCGCCCATTATGGACCCAGCGCTTCCTTGATCAATGGAGTGAAAGTGGTGAGCAAAATCAGCATTCTGTATGGAAGCATACTGTCAGCGTCCCTGCTGGCGCCTGTCCATAGCCACGCACAGGAGTCAGGACCGGAGGCAGCATTCCAACGGGCCGTCCACATCAAGATCGCCCTGCCGGAGCGCTCAGGCGAGGTGTCTGGAACCGGGGCCTGGCTGGATGGCAACACTGTAATCACTGCGTCACATCTCTTCCCGGACGATCTTCGGGAAAATGAACGCTTGACCATCGAGATTGTGACCCCGCTTGGCAACCTGCCAGCCAAGGTGGTAACGGCCTCGCACCCTTCCGAACTTGATCTCGCTGTACTTGCAGTTGACCCCAGCGCGAACGCAAGTGCCCGCAGGAGCGCAGCCCCCCTCAAGCTATGCTCGACGCCTCTGCAACCAGGACAGAAAGTCAGCGTCGCTGCTGCAAATCAATCCGGCCTGGCTGTTGTAATTCCCACCCATGGCTCGTTTGATAGATCAAGCATTTATCGCGGCGTCGTGACATCACACTCAGTTACGACGTATCTGGCTCCTGGAACAAGCGGCGCGTCAGTATTTGACGAGGCGACCGGGTGCTTGGCTGGCATTGTCAGCAAGCAGGAAAAGCACGAAGACACTACCAATGGCGTCTTCCATCAGGTATTTACAACCGGATTGGTATCGGTGGCTGATATCGCGCCCGTCATCGCGAAAATCAGGAAATAGTTCTGCCGGGCGAAGAGGTACGAAATCTTTCAGAGATTTCGCACCTCTCCACTTCAATACAACTGCACCTTCAACACCGAAGGCGCATTTGCCGGTGAACTGAACGTCACCGTGCCACCCAACTGGCTGATGCCCGCATACCGCAGGTCCACCGTATCAACCATTAGCGTCAAGCGGCTGCTGGTTGGAATTTTCCAGCTGCTCGCTTCCAGGCGCAGGCCCGCCATCTTCCGCCGGCTCGGCGTGGCGCCACGCAGCGTGTACAGCTTGTGGCTGATCAGCTGGTCGTTGCCGGTCCCGCGAAGAATCGCCACTCAAATCCGCGTCGTCGCCATGAACCGCTCGCGATCCTGCTGCGTGCGGCGGCGGATCTCTTCCAGCGCCTGGCTCTCGGTGGCCTGCAGCATCGCTTCGAACAGGCGCTGGAAGTGATGGCGCATCGCATTGCGTGCCGCCACCGGATCACGGGCGCGCAGCGCTTCGAAGATGGCCATGTGCTCGTCGGCTCGGCTGGCGCCATCGTCATGGCAGACCCGCGAATAGACCTCGGTGACGCGCGGCAGCTCGCTGCGCATGCGCCAGATCTGCTGCACGAAGTACTCCACCACCGGATTGCCTGACAGGCGGGCAATGGTCAGATGGAAACGGCGATCGTACTCGCCGGCTTCCTCGTCACTCAGGTCGCGACGGCACAGCGCTTCGGCCAACACCTGCAGTTCGGCGATACCGGCATCATCCAGGTTGCTGGCGGCCAGCGCGGCAGCCTCGGCCTCGAATACCGCGCGGGCAGCGGTGAGGTCGAAGGCACTGACATCCGGCAACCCACCCGGGACCTGCGTCGGCCGCGGCTTCACATGCACGCCGGAGCCAATGCGGATGGCGATCCAACCCTGTGCTTCCAGTGCGATCTCGGCCTCGCGGATGGTCACCCGGCTGACGCCGAACCGTTCGGCCAGCTCACGTTCGCCCGGCAGGCGCGAGCCCGGCGGAAATTCGCCGTCCTCGATCAGCTTGCGTAGCTTGGCGGCGATGGTCTGGTAAAGGCGGTTGGCGGACATGCGGCTGACCCTTGGCGATTCCTTCCGGGTCCCTGCCCTGCCACCGCGGCCGGCAAGGGTCCGGTTGGAGCGACGGCGCGACCACTGGCCGCGCCGCCCTGTTCAGAACTTGTATCGTACACCGAAATACGCACGCCGCCCGTAGGTCACCACTTCGCGGAAGTTCCCATAAAGCGGCTGGTAGGCCACGCGCGGCTCGTTGGTCAGGTTCATCAGTTCCAGCGACAGCGACAACTGCTTGTTTACCCGGTAGCGCAGGCGCAGGTCGACGCTGGTGTTGTCGTCGTAGTAGCGGTTCTGCTGAGCGGTATTGCCAGTGAAGTCCTGGTAATAGTGCGAGCGGAACTTGCCGATGGCCTGGATGTTGAAGCGCCCAACGTCCCAGTAGATCGAACCGGACAGCACATGCCGCGAGAAACCGCTCAGGCCCGCCGGTGGCACGATGGCCGGAATGATCGTGCCATCACTGGCCAGCTGCTCGCCCAGCCGCGAATCCTGGGTCTGGTAGTCGGCATCGGCGTAGTTGTAGCTGACCTTGAAGCCCAGCCCGTCGAACGGCTTGGGCAGATAGGACAAGCGATGGGTAGCGCTCAGCTCGAAGCCGGTCAGCGTGCTGTCCTCGTCGGTGGTCACCTGCTGCCGCACCGGCACGGTCACGCTCTGTCCATCGATGGTGTAGGTCTCCGGCACCAGCGCCGTGGCGGTGCCGCCGTTGAACTGTTTCCAGTACACCGCACCGGCCAGCAGGGTGTCCGGGTTCGGGTACCACTCCAGCGACAGGTCCCCGTTCCAGGACATCAGGGGTTGTGCAGCTGGGTTGCCACTGGCGCTGATGTCGTCCAGCGCATCGGCCAGATTGCCATAGGTGGCATCGCTGCTGACGTTGATGGTGCGCCCTGCGCCCAGCGCGGCGATATCCGGCCGCGACATCGCGCGGTAGGCGCCGACCCGCAGCAACAGGTCCGGCCGCAGTTCGAAAGCCGCGTTCAGGCTGGGCAGCAGCTTATCGTTGCCCGCCTTGAACACCTGGGTGCTGTAGTCGCCGGTGGGCTGCAGACGGATCGTACCGTCTCCGTTCTCTTCAATGCGCAGGCCGGTACGTACCCCTTCGGAACGCACATCGGTCTTCACCCAGCGCAGGCCCAGGTTGCCGGTCACCGGCAGCCCGAACAACGAGCTGCTGAACTCGCCCATCAGGTAGAGCGCGCGGGTCTTCTCGGTGATATCGACATTGTTCGGATCCTGGAAGCCCGGATCGAGGCCGCTGTCCAGGCTGCCACGGAACGACTGGTACAGGCAGTTCGGATCGAAGTACGCCCAGGACGAAATCGTGTTGCCGCTGGCGGCATCCATGAAGTCATCCTGCGGGAACGGCGCGCGGCAGGCCTGGTTGGCGGCGATGATCTTCGCCTTGTCGGCCGACACGCGCTGGTCGTAGTCGGTCACCAGGGTGTTGTCTCGCAGGCGGTAGTCGGCCTGGCTGGCGCGCACGCCGCCCTTGATGCGGGTGAAGAAGCCCGACTCCGGCATGAAGCTGGCATCGAAGCGGCCGGCCCTGATCTTGTGGTCGTTCTCCGTTGCGCTGGAGGTGACGCGCGCCGCGCCGGTGTAGGCGTCCCAGTTGTTGGGGTCGAAGTTCGGCGCCAGGGCAACACTGGGCACTTCGCCATGCCAGTCCCAGTCGTAGTCCACGTACCCGGTGGCACCACTGCTGATGCCGGGCACGATAGCGTTGTTGACGTCGCGCTGGTTCGCGCGCAGCCGGGTCATGCGCTCGCTGTCGAGACGATTGGTGTGCGAGTAGGAAAGATCGGTGGACAGTTCCCACGCCGCGCTTGGCCGCAGGATCAGATTCAGGCCGCCGCCGGTGTATTCCTCTCCGCGCCAATAGCGGTTGGAGGTGGAATCGATCGAAGTGCTGCCATGCAGGTGGCGCACGATACCCTCGTCGTCTACCTCGCGCTGGGTGATGCCGCGGCGCGCATTGGACAGGCTCAGGTCGCTGCGGTTCTCGTACCAGTTGCGCTGGGTGTGCTCGAAGTCGACATTCAATTCGACCACGTCATTGGGCCGCCACTGCAGTGCGGCGAACTCGCTCTGCCGATCGTTGCGCTCCTGCTTGAGGCGATAGATGCGACTGCTCGGCACCAGGTAATACGGCGCGCCGTTGGCGATGGCCTGCGCACTGACTTCGCCACAGTTGGCATTGGCCACGTTCTGCGTGCCATCGCAGGCATACCAGGTGGAACCGCTGGTGATGCTCTCTTCCGGATCGGAACCTTCCAGGCGCTGGAAGCCCAGCGATATACCCAGCTTCTGCCCATTGCCGAACTCGAACTGGTCGATGTAGCTGGCGGTGCCGCGGTAGCCGATGCCGTCGTCGTCGCGGTACTTCTTGTCATACTCGGCCCAGCTGCCACGCATATCGATCTGCGCCGAGCGCTTGCCGTACTCCAATGGCCGTACCGTTTCCAGGCCGATGGTGCCGGCCACGCCACCTTCGATGATGTCGGCGCGCTGGGTCTTGTAGATGGCCACCGTGTTGATCAGCTCGGCCGGGAACATGTTGAAGTTGACCGAGCGGTCGCCACTGCCGTTGGTGATCTCGCGACCGTTGAAGTTGGTGCTGCTGAGGAAGGCGCCCAGGCCACGGATCGAGATCTCCGAGGCACCGGTCTTGTCGCGGGTCGAGGCGGCACCGGTCAGGGTCTCGATGGCATCGGCCAGCGACGGCGCCGGCAGGTCGCCGATGTCGTCGGCCGAGAGTACGTCGGCAATGACGGTGTCGTCGCGCTTCTTGTTGATCGAACTCTGCATGGACTCGCGGATGCCGGTGACCTGCACCTGGTCCAGCGTGGTGGGATCCTGCCCCGCCCCGTCCTTGCCGGACTGCGCCTGGGCAGTGGGTATGCCCGCCAATGCGGCGAGCAGCGCCACGATCAGCGGTGTGGGGGACAACGAGATGCTGTGCACTGCTCCGGCGGGTCGCCGCATGGTTTCCTCCTCCCAAAGGATCGCCTGCACGGCAGGCGTGGGATGCAGCTTCGGCACGGCGACATGAAAATGTCAACCAACTGGTATGCAATTGTTCAAATGCCTTTGTTTCATACCACTTGTCCGCAATTTAATGTGCTTGTGCAGCATGACTTTGCGCCAAGGCTGGCTTACAAAGGACGCCGAAGTGGTATGCAAGCCCACCCTGAAACGGCGGCACGGCCGCCTCTGGAAGGATTTCATGCGCATTCGCTCGCTCGTGCAACACCCACTCAATAATTCATCACTGTTTTGCCTGGCCACTGGTCTGGCAATGTGCCTGACCACTTCAGCGGCAAGTGCAGCCAGCTGGCTCGTCCACGATGTCGCTGAGTTCGCTACGGCCGCCTCGGCGCTGCAGCCCGGTGATGAGATCGTGTTGGCTGACGGCATCTGGACCGACGCCCGGTTGCTGCTGAAGGGCCAGGGCACGGCAGCCGCGCCGATCGTGTTGCGCGCGCAGACGGCCGGCAAGGTCGTCCTCAGTGGACGCTCGGACCTGCGCCTGGCGGGTAGCTACCTGCAGGTGTCCAATCTGGTGTTCCGCAACGGCTACGCACCCGGCGACGCGGTGGTGGCGTTCCGCGAGTCGAGCAAGGCCGTCGCCAGCAACAGCCGCGTCACCGGCCTGGTGATCGACGACTACACCAACCCCGATGCCAGCGACCAGGACTACTGGATTTCCTTCTATGGCAGCCACAACCGCCTCGACCACAGCCAGCTGCGCGGCAAGACCAATGCCGGCCCCACCGTGGTGGTGGTGCGCGATGCCACCCAGGGCCTGGACAACCAGCACCGTATCGATCACAACTGGTTCGGGCCGCGCCCGGCGCTGGGCGTCAACGGTGGCGAAACGATCCGCGTCGGCACCAGCGACACCTCGTTGAGCGATTCCAACAGCACCGTGGAGAACAACTGGTTCGAGGGATGCGACGGCGAGACCGAGATCATCAGCAACAAGTCCGGCGGCAATACCTATCGCGGCAACGTGTTCTACCGCTCGGCTGGCGCGCTCACGCTGCGCCATGGCAACGGCAACCGCGTGATCGACAACGTGTTCCTGGGCGACGACAAGGCCGGCACCGGCGGCGTGCGCATCATCAATGCCGACCAGACCGTCAGCAACAACTACTTCGAACGGCTGGCCGGTTCCAGCAACCGTTCCGCGCTGGCGGTGATGGATGCGCAAGCCGATCCGCCGCTGTCCGGCTATGCGCCGGTGGTCAACGCCGCGATCAGCCGCAACACCTTCGTGGATGTGGCGAAGATCAGTTTCGGCGTGGGCCATGATGAAGCCAAGGGCATCGTGGTCGCCGCCAGCAACAGCCGCTTCACCGGCAACCTGATCGTCAACCGCACCAGCAGGAACCCGCCCAACGCCGCCAGTTCGCTGGCCGGCATCAGCTTCAGCGGCAACGTGCAGTCACCGCAGGCCAGCCCGGTGTTTCCCGGCGGTGTCGAAGGCCGCACGATCACCCTGCAGCAGTCCGCCAACGATTTATGGGTACCCGCGCCCGCCCTGCCCACTGCCGGCGCCGATCCCGGCCTGGCGATGACGGCGCGCACAGCAACCGGGGTGGACTGGTATCCCAAGGTGGGCGAGGTTGCCCTGTCACGCACCAGCACCGGAGTTGATCGATGAGGTTGCAACCGTTGTCCGTTTCCCTGGTCCTGGCCTTGACCGTTCCGTTCGCCCTGCTTCCCGCTGCGCCGCTGCTGGCGGCACCTTCGGCATCAGCGCGCCAGGCCGATGCCTCACCAGTGCTGGTGACTGCCGCGCAATGGCAGCAGATGGCCAGCGAAGGCAGCCGTTACCCGTGGTTTGCCAAGGAACAGGCACGCTCGCAGAAGACTCTGCAGCAGATGATGAAAGCCGGTATCGACGTGCCGGTGCCCAGGGACAAAGGCGGTGGCCGCACCCATGAACAGCACAAGCGCAACTACCAGGCGCTGCTTGCGGCCGGCACGCTGTACCGGCTGACCGGCGACAAGGCCTATGTTGATTACGCGCGCGACATGCTGCTGCAGTACGCGAAGCTCTACCCCACGCTTGGGCCGCATCCGGAAGGCCGCGGGCAGATTCCCGGCCGCGTGTTCTGGCAGGTACTGAACGATTCGGTGTGGCTGGTCAACGCCATCCAGGGTTACGACGCGATCCGTGATGCATTGTCCACCGAGGACCGCGACACCATCGAATCGAAAGTGTTCCGGCCAATGGCGGAGTTCCTGGCGAGCGAACCGAAGAACTACGACCAGATCCACAACCACGCTACCTGGGCGGTGGCCGCCACCGGCATGACCGGCTATGTGTTGCATGACCCGGAACTGGTGGAGAAATCCCTGCGCGGCAGCCAGAAGGACGACACGTTCGGCTTCCTGCGGCAGATTGACCTGCTGTTCTCGCCCGATGGCTACTACGAGGAAGGCCCCTACTACCAGCGCTATGCGTTGGCGCCGTTCCTGCTGTTCGCCAACGCCATCGAGCGCAACGAGCCGCAGCGGAAGATCTTCGCGCGCCGTGACGGCGTGCTGTTGAAGGCCGTGGATGTGCTCGTGCAGACCAGCTACGACGGCCTGTTCTTCCCGATCAACGATGCGATCCTGGACAAGGGCATCGACACCGAAGAGCTGGTGGCCGGCATCGGCATCGCCTATGCGCGCACCGGTGATGACCGTCTGTTGTCGGTGGCCCGGCAGCAGAAACGCCTGCTGTTGTCACCCGAAGGCCTGCAGGTGGCGCAGGCACTGGCCGCCAACAAGGCCAAGCCCTTCGATTACCTCCCAATGTTGCTGCGCGATGGCCCCGACGGCGACCGCGGCGGCCTGGCGATCCTGCGCATGAACGGCGAACGCGGCCAGGCGCTGGTGCAGAAGGACACCATGCAGGGCATGGGACACGGCCACTTCGACAAGCTCAACTGGCTGTTCTACGACAACGGCAATCCGGTGGTGACCGACTACGGTGCCGCCCGCTTCCTCAACGTGGAAGCCAAGCGCGGCGGCATCTACCTGGCCGAGAACCGCAGCTGGGCCAAGCAGACCGTGGCCCACAACACCCTGGTGGTGGACGAGCAGAGCCACTTCAAGGGCGACTGGAAGCGCGGCGAGGAACATGCGCCGCAGGTGCGTTTCTTCCAGGCCGACACCGATACCCAGATCGCCTCGGCAACGATGCGCGACGCCTACCCTGGCGTGGTCTTCACCCGTACCCAGGCACTGCTGCGCCACCCGGACCTTGCCCTTCCGGTGGTGCTGGACCTGATGCAGGTACACGGTGACAAGACCGCGCGCTACGACCTGCCGCTGCACTTCAACGGGCATATCGTCAGCACCGGCTTCGAGGCCGAGCATTTCCCCGCACAGCGCCCGGTACTGGGTGCGGACAACGGTTACCAGCACCTGTGGCTGGATGCCCGCAGCAAGCCAGGCAACGAACCGCGCACGCTGGCGTGGCTGCTTGACGGCCGCTTCTACACCTATCGTTTCGGCAGCAGCGCACCATCGCAGGCACTGCTGGTGGAAAGCGGCGCCAACGATCCCGAATTCAACCTGCGCCGTGAACCTGCACTGCTGCAGCGCGTGGAAGGACAGAAGGATGTGACTTTCTTCAGCGTGCTGGAACCCCACGGCGAGTACAACGGCACCGCCGAGTACGTGCACGGTGCCGACAGCCGCATCCGCGAGGTGGTACGCACCCGTGGCAGCGACGCAGAAGTGATCGAGCTGCGCCTGGCCAGCGGTGCACGCATCGCGCTGGGCGTGGCCGACGACAGCAGCGCCAAGGGCGAGCACAGCGTGACCGTAGACGGCCATGCCTACCGCTGGAGCGGCAGCCACGCGCGCATCGACCGCAGCAAGGGCGATGGAAAATGAACGGCCCTGCGGTGGTGACCAATCTGCGCAAGGTGCCGGTACGGTCGGCCGTACGCTGGCTGATCGTTGGCCTGATCGCCGTGGCTACGGTCATCAACTACATCGACCGCAATGCGCTGGCGGTGATGTGGCCGGAAATCGCCAAGGAAGTAGGCGCGACCAAGGACGACTATGCCCTGCTGGTAACGGTGTTCATGCTGTTCTACGCCGCCGGCCAGTTCCTGTTCGGGCGCCTGTTCGACATGATCGGCACTCGGCTGGGTTTCGCCCTGTCGATCAGCGTGTGGTCGATCTCCATCGCTCTGCACTCGATCACCCATTCGATGCTGTCCTTCAGCCTGGTGAGGGCAATGCTCGGCATCAGCGAGGCAGGCGCGTGGCCCGGCGCGGTGAAGGCCAATGCCGAGTGGTTCCCGGCGCGCGAACGCGCGTTGGCGCAAGGCGTGTTCAACGCGGGTGCGTCGATCGGCGCGATCGTCTCCGCACCGGCCATCGCCGGCCTGTACCTGTGGCTGGGCTGGCGCGGCACCTTCGTGCTGGTTGGTGCCATCGGCTTCCTGTGGTTGCTGCCGTGGCTGTTCGTGTACCGAGCCGGGCCAGACAAGCATCCGTGGGTGAGCGATGCCGAGCGCCGGCTGATCCAGGAAGACCAGGCCGGGCAGCAGACAGAGGCGGCGCCAAAAGCCAGCGTACGCGAGCTGCTGGCCCATCGCCAGAGCTGGGGCATGCTCGCCTGTCGGTTCCTGCTGGACCCGATCTGGTGGTTGTTCGTGTCCTGGCTGCCGATCTACCTAGCTGAAACGTTCGGCTTCGACATCAAGCAGATCGGCCTGTTCGCCTGGGTGCCGTTTGTCGGCGCAATGCTGGGCAGCCTCAGCGGCGGCTGGCTGTCGGGTCGCATGATCCGCGCCGGGCACAGCGTGGACCGTGCACGCAAGCTGGCCATCACGCTGGGCTGCGTGATCATGGCCCCCGCCCTGCTGGGCGCGGTGCTGGCCAACCAGCCACTGCTGGCCGTGCTCGCGATCGCCGCCGTGCTGTTCGGCTTCCAGGTGGCCATCGGCAACATCCAGACCCTGCCCGGCGATCTGTTCGACGGTCGCTCGGTGGGCACGCTGGCCGGCCTGGGTGGCCTGGCGGCGGTCGCCGGCACCTTGATCACCACCTGGCTGGTGCCGGTGCTGACCCGCCACTCCTATGCCCCGATCTTCATCCTCGTCGCCGCGCTGGTGCCGCTGTCGCTGGCTGCACTGTGGTGGTGGACCGGGCCGATCCACAAGCTCGACCGTCGCGGCGGCTGAGCCTGGGTCTCCTTCTCTTCCAAGTACATCCATTCCCCCGCAAACCAAGGAGTTTTCCGCATGTCGTTCCAGGACAAGGTGGCCATTGTCACCGGCGGTGGCCGCGATATCGGCCGCGCCGTCTCGATCAAGCTGGCCGCTGCAGGCGCCCGTGTCTGCCTCAATTACGCCAATGACGAAGCCAGTGCACTGGAAACGCTGGCGATCATCGAGGCGGCCGGCGGCCAGGCTATCGCCCATCGCGCCGACGTCACCGATGCCGCTGCCGTGGCCGGCCTGGTCGCTTCGGCACAGGCGGCGTTCGGCGAGCGCATTGACCTGCTGGTGAACGTGGCCGGTGGCATGGTGCAGCGTCGACCGCTGGCCGAGATCGACCCGGCGTTCTTCCACACCGTGATGGACCTGAACCTGACCTCGACCTACCTGACCACGCACGCGGTGGTGCCGCACATGCGCGAAGGCGCGGCCATCGTCAATTTCGCCTCGCAGGCCGGCCGTGATGGTGGTGGCCCTGGCGCGTCGATCTATGCCACCGCCAAGGCGGCGGTGATGACGTTCACCCGCGCCATGGCCAAGGAGCTGGGTCCGAAGGGCATCCGCGTGAACGCGCTGTGCTGCGGCATGATCGCCACCCGCTTCCATGACCAGTTCACCAAGCCGGAAGTGCGCACTGCGGTGGCGGGCGCCACTCCGCTGCGCCGCCAGGGCCTGCCGGAAGAAGCGGCGGATGCGGCGGTCTACCTGGCCTCGGATGCGGCGGCCTTCATCACCGGCGCGAACCTGGACGTCAACGGCGGCACCTACTTCTCCTGATACCTGACCGGACTCCTGCCCATGCAGCGCTGGACACTTCTACTTTCATTGACACTCTGTTCCGCCATGACCGCCCCCGCCGCATGGGCGGCGCCGGTCTGGGTCACCGCATGGACCGCGTCACCGGCACCCGACCGCAAGGACGGAATGCCCGAGGCACCGGTACAGTTCGCCGCGCAGACCGTGCGCCAGGACATGCGGATCGGCAGCCGTGGCGACGCGTTGCGGCTGCGCATCAGCAACGAACTCGGCACTGCGCCGTTACGGGTCGAGGACCTGCGCGTAGGAGTGAAGAACGGCAAGTCCGCTCCTCTGCCGGTAACGGTGGATGGCCGCGCGGTCATCGAGGTGCCGGTGGGTGCCGCGCTGCTGAGCGACCCGGTACCGATGCCGGTGGCGCCGCTGCAGGAGATCAGCGTGACGGCCTACTTCCCGCAGCCTACCCATCCCGCCGTGCGCCGCACCGAAGTGCGGGTAGCGGACGGCAGGCAGACATCGGTTGCCGACAGCGTGCGGCTGAGCTACCAGCAGAACGTGTTCTCGGCAGTGATGGTGCAGCGCGCTGATCGTCCCCAGGTGATCGTGGCACTAGGTGATTCCATCACGGAAGGTGCCACCGCCCGCCGTGGCACCTTCAACCAGTGGCCGGAGCGCCTGGCGCAGCGCCTGCAGCAGGCCTGCCCGGACCGCTTCGTGGTGCTCAACCAAGGCATCAGCGGCAACAAACTGCTCGACCATGGCCGCAGCCACAGCGCCCTGTCACGTTTGGACCGCGATGTGATCGCGGTGGCCGACGCCGACCAGGTAATCCTGTTCGAAGGCATCAACGATATCCGCCATGGCGGCGGTGCGCAGCCGGTGCCGGGCCGCACTGCGGCAGACATGCTTCTGGGTTACCAGCAGGCGGCGACGCGATTGCAGGCACATGGCATCCGCGCCTGGTTGGGTACGTTGACGCCATTCGGCGGCTCCGAGCGCTATGAGCCGGTCTCCGCAGCGACCCGGAACGCGATCAACCAGTGGGCACGCGGCGGGAAGACCGGGTTCGATGGCATCATCGATTTCGATGCCGCGCTGCGTGACCCGAAGGCCGCGGAATCGTTGCCCAACGACATCACTCGCGACCACCTGCACCCCAATGACGAAGGCTACCGGCGCATGGCCGATGCCATCGACCTGGGCATGCTGGGCTGCCCGTCCCCGCGCTGAGAGAGAACCGATGAGTCGCATCGTGTGTTTCGGTGAATTGCTGTTGCGCCTGGGTGCACCGGGCCATGAACTACTGCTGCAATCACCTCAGCTGCAGGTTCATGTGGGCGGAGCTGAGGCGAACGTGGCCGTGTCACTGTCATGCTTCGGGCATGACGTCGAGATGATCAGTACTGTTCCCGACAATGCACTGGGGCGGCATGCGGTGGCTGAACTACGCCGGCATCGAGTGGGTACGTGCGGCGTGCATCAGGTTCAACGTGATCGCATGGGCCTGTATTTCCTGGCCACCGGCGCACTGCAGCGCGCCAGTGAGGTGGTCTATGACCGGGCGGGTTCGGCATTCGCCAACGGTACCCTTGCCGACCATGACTGGCCGACGCTGCTGCGTGATACGCAGTGGCTGCACCTTTCCGGCGTCAGTCCGGCCCTGGGCGCCAATGTTGCAGAATCCGTATTGAGCGCTGCACGGGCCGCACGCAAGGCAGGCGTGCGTGTGTCTTTCGACGGCAACTACCGCCCTTCGCTCTGGCAGCGCTGGGGTGGCAACGCTGCCGCCATCCTGCGGGAGCTGTTCGCCGAAGCGGATATCATCTTTGCCGATCATCGCGATATCGAACTGGTGCTTGGGCTGCGCTTTGCCCAGGACGATGTAGTTGCCCGCGTTGAAGCCGCCGCAGCTGCCGCCTTCGCCAGCTTCCCGCAACTGCAGTGGCTGGCCTGTACCCAGCGCGAGGTGGTCAGCGCCGATCATCACGTACTGGGTGCGCTGCTGCTCGGGCGCGACGGCACCCGCGCACAGGCACCCTCGCGACCACTGCCCGGCATCGTTGACCGGATTGGTGGCGGCGATGCATTTGCGGCCGGCATCCTGCATGGCCTGGTGTCCGGGTTTGATGCAGAGAACACCGTCCGTTTCGGTCTGGCCGCAGGCGCATTGAAGCACTCCATTCCCGGGGACTTCAGTCCCGTGCGCGAGGCCGAAGTCTGGGCGCTGCTGGAGAGCGAGCAGTTCGACGTCCGGCGCTGATCGGACCGGTTGCCCGATTACTCTGCAGTCCGCGCCGCAGTGCCCTGATTGAGCCGAAGGTAGACGCTGCCGGTGCGGGTATCGAGCAGGAGATTGAACTGCTGCAGCGCCTCACTGCCAAGGATTCCTTCACCGCCGGAGCCATCGTCATCAAGGGTGATCGAGGCCTTGGCATCTTTCAGCTGCAGGCTTGAAATGGTCGCCACAGGCACGCGCACGTCCACCGCCCTGATCTTGCGGCCCGCGCTGCCGCTGAACTGTGATGTTCCCAACCGCTCCGGGAACGCCGCCTGCAGATCATGGGTAGCACCGAATGCATAGGCCAGATCGATGCTGCCATTGCTGCCCGTGTCCAGTGCAAGCCAGGGCATGAAGGTACGACTGCCGTTGCTGAGCGCGACCTGGATGGCCGGGGTATTGTCGATCCAGCGCACGTTGGCCCTGACATACCCGACGAGTTCGGGTAGATCGTCATGCACGCGCAGCACGCTGCGGTCGTAGTCGATCTCCAGAACCCTTCCCAGGAAGAAGGTCCAGCCCAGCACCGCATCGAAGGGTCTCCCCTGGTAGTCGATCACTACGGCTCCCATCGGTCGCCGCATGGCGCCGATCTGGACGGAGTTATGCGTGCTGTAGTCGAGAAAAGTCACTCCGTCGGAGCCGGTATTCTCGCTCTGGTCGTCAATGACCAGCTTTGCATCCTGTTGAACGTGCCTGGCAACCGCCAGCGCCGATGCGCCGGTATCGACGAGGAAGCGAAGCGGGCGCGAACCGTTGATTGCGCCTTCGACGTAGATCCGATGGTCTTTGCCCAGCTCGAAGGGGATCTCGGTGACCGCAGCGCTGGCCGTGAGCGGCCCCAGCAGGATCATCACCATGCATCGGAATGCTGCGCGAGGAATTGCATGCATTGAAAGGCTCCTTCCCAAAGCGTGGCGCAGCGGGCGCTGTGCTCATCGCGACTTGGATGCAGATGCCGATGAAAAGGTTTAACGCTCTGGTGCAATTGATTACCGAGCCGCCAGGCCCGGATCATTTGCCCGATATCCATGCTTCCAGTGCCGCAGTGTCTCTCATATCGCCCTCATACCGGCGATGGGGAACATGCGGTTGATTCGAACCACGCACCCGTCCCCGAAAAACCTTCATCGGCACCGAGATCCTGGCCAGCCCGCTGGGCAACCGTTCCGGCCGTACATCCATGTAAAGGCTGTCGGCCGAGGTCTCCACGCCTACCTGCTCTGCACCCAGCTGCTTCCACAGGTCCAGTGCATCCAGGCAGGCCGAGCCACAGGAGGCGTCGGCCAGCACCACCACTCTGCCGCTGCGCGTTGATCCGGCACGGACCGGCTTCGATGCCTCACCCGCCGGGATGCTGGAAGGGTCATGCCACAGCGCCTCCCCTCTCTCAGCCGCCTGTGTCATTCCCGCCGTCACGGTTTCCAGCATGCGCAGCAGCTCGGGCGATGCGTCGGGCGCCTGCTTCAACTTCTGCAGGAACCCGCGGAGCTGGGCGATGTTGGCATCGGACGTCCGCCATTCGACCCAGCTGTGGTCAGGCAGCGCATCCACGGCATCGCGGCCCCAGATCAACCGCGCCAGCTCGATGCTCCAATGCGAAGCACCGCCACTGTTGCCACGTACGTCGAGCACCACCAGCGGCGCCTGCTGAAGCGCTTCGGCTTTCAGCGAAAGCTGCTCAAGCAGGCCGGTCAGTTCCTTGAAGTTCTGCTCGGTCGGGTCGGCGTTGAAGCTGCTGGTAGTGATCCAGTAACCGCCATCGGGCATCGTGTGCCAATCATTGGCCGGGCGGAAACTGCGGCGGGTGTCGGCCAGGCGCTGCTTGCGGGTTTCCAGGTCAAGCGGCTTCCACCGCAGCGCATAGGCCTTCTCATGCCCACCCGCTCCGAAAATGCAGGAGTGCAGCGTAGTCACGAACGGATTGCCCTGGTCCAGCATCACTTCGCCGCCGGTCAGGATGCGGCTGGCCTGCAGATTCCAGCGCCCGCTGAAGTCACCCACCCGGCGTGCAGCCAGTGTCTGTGCATCAATGCCATCACACGACAGCAATCGCGCGCCCAGTGGCGGATGGCCCGGGCCACCCTCCACGGTCATGACCACCTGCCTGTCGCCGTCGAAGCCGGTCAGGAAGCCGGGCCAACGTGTCGGCAGCTCGGGCGCACCGGCAAGTGCATTGAGGCTGACATGGCCATCATTGAACGCCGCCGCATAGCCCTTCATCGCCCACCAGTACCCGGCGAAACTGCCGACACGGCCCGTACGTGAGCGTGCAAGCGCCAACGCATCGTCCAGCTGTGCAACGAAACCGGGATTCTGCCGGTCAACCATGCCTGGATGACTGCCGCGCATGGCCGCGTCGGCGGCATCCAGATCCTTCATCAGTGTGGCCGACCAGTCGGTCGGTGCATCCTGCGCGCCCGGAGCGGCAAGCAGCGCACCCATCAGCAGCCCCGTGATCGTCATCGATTCAACCCTGCCCTGGATCAATCTGCAGTCTGGCAGCTTTCCGGCCTGCTGTGCCGAGCCCGCCGCAACTGGCGCGGCACCCCATCAATGCAACGGCACCTTCAGTACCGAAGGTGCATTGGCCGGCGAACTGAAGGTCACCGCACCACCGAGCTGGCTGATGCCCGCATAGCGCAGATCCACCGTATCGACCACCAGGGTCAGGCGGCTGCCGGCCGGAATGTTCCAGCTGCTCGCCTCCAGGCGCAGGTCGAGCGTCTTCGGCTGGCCCGGCGTGGCACCGCGTAGCGTGTAGGGCTTGTGGCTGATCAGCTGGCCATTGCCCAGCACATCTTCCGCGTACAGGTACGCATACAGCGTGGTGTTGGCGCGGCTGGGGGTGACGGTTACGCGCACTTCGGGGGCACCATCCAGGCGCTGTGCGCTCCAGTAGATCGGCCCCTGCCAGACACCGGCGGCATTGCGTCCGACGAACGGCACGTAGGCCCCCGGTGGCAGATTGATCATCTGCAGCGCGCCAGACGCCATCACGATGCCGGAGTTGGCGGCCGTCAGCAGGCCACTGCCGATGCGATAGTTCCAGCCCGTGGTACGCCCGTTCTCTGCCAGGCTACCGGTGGGCAGCAGCAGCCCGCCCGGTGCGGTCAGCCCGTAGCTGACGGCGCCACTGTTGGTGGCCTGCCAGTCCGGATAGCGGCTCCAGCTGCCCTTCTGCGACTTCAGCTGCACCGCCGCCTGGCGCTCGATCCCATTGGGCGTGCCTTTCAGGTAGTGATCGAACCACGCCCCCACCTGGTCATAGACCTCATTGGGAACACCCAGCGCACCGAAGGCCTCGTTGAGTGCGTGGTCACCGTGGCGCAGCTGCAGCTGCTTAGGCCCCTTCAGGCGATTGAAGAAATCCACCAGCTGGCCCGGCGGGAACAGGCTGTCGTTGAACGCGTTGGCCAGGAAAATGGCTGGCTGGTTTGCGTTGATCTCGTCGATGCTGGCGCCGGGGCTGCGCTGAGCCGCAACCGGCAACAGCGAATCCACCGCACCCTGGTAGTTGCCGAGCAGCACGCTGCGGTTGATGGTGGCCAGCTCCGCACCTGGGCGCCCCGTGGCCAGCCCGGCCGCCACCAGCAGGGCGATGCCCTGTGCGCTGGGGGTGTCGTTGCTGTACAGCGAAGCCTGCAGGTCGGCCCAACCGCTCAGGGCCGCTACCGCCTTGATCCGCGGGTCGCGCGCCGCCGCCAGCAGGCTGGTGCCGGCGCCGTAGGAGATGCCGGAGACGCCGATCCGCGCCGGATCAGCCTGGGTGTTGTCCAGCGCCCAGTCGATCAGGGCGCTGACATCTTCGACCGTGGCCGGTCCGGCAATGTCGATGGCGCCGCCCGATTCCCAGAAGCCGCGCGAACTGTAGCTGATGACCACGTAGCCACGTCGCGCCAATGACTGGGCCACGCCCACATATTCCACGCTCGGAACTGCCCAGCTGCTGGGCATCACCAGCAGCGGATAGCGGCCGCTGCCCGCGTCCTGCGGTTCGATGACGAAGGCCCCGAGAGGCGTTCCATCCCAGCTGGGAATGGTGCGGTGGGTAGTCTTGACCGTGGCCGCCCAGGCGGTGGGCGCCAGCCCTGTCAGCAGGATCAACAGCAGCAATATCTTGCGCATCGTCGTCTGTCCCCGTCGTTGGTGGTGCAACGGGTCGGACCGTACCAGTGCGAATGGTGACTGGCACCTTGCGACGCAACATGACGTTCGCGGCATGTTGCGCGCGGTTGCAGGCTGAACAGGGGGCGATACCTGCCCCCTGCCCGACCGTGCGCTTACAGATCCACGCCGAAGCCCATGCCGGCCGACTTCTCGCCGTTGCTGAAGGCACCGCCCAGGGAGAACGAGGCGCGCTCGCCGATGCGCTTGCCGTAACCGACCGACAGCGCCTGCTCACCGCCCTGGAAGCCGGCGCCGACGGCGATGCGGCCGCGCGGACTCTGCGAACCAGCGGCGTTGATGGCCATGTTCAACATCGCCGAACTCATCGCACCCATGCGGTCGATGCGCTGGTCCTGGTGGCGCAGGCGACGCTCCATCTCCTGCCGCAGGCCGTTGTTGTCCAGCGAGAACTGGGCCAGGCGCTGATCGGTGTAGGCATTGGCAGTGGTTACCGCCTGCGCGGACTTGGTATCGGTGTAGGTGTTGGCCGATGAAAGCGTGCTGGCGCTGCTGGCGTCCGTGTAGGCCTTGGAGGTGGTCACCGCAGCTGCAGCCTTCGTATCTGCGTAGCCATTGGCTGAAGAGAGCGTTGCCGCGCTGCTCGCATCGGTATACGCGTTGACCGAATTGACCGTGGCGGTGGCGCGGGCATCGGCATAGCTGTTGGCCGACGACAGCGTACTGGCGTTGGCGGTGTTCATCTGGTTGAGGTTGACCGCATCGGTGCCCTGGGTGGCGGCAGCAACGTTGGTCAACTGGCGTTCGTTGCCGGCACTGCCAACGGATACGGAATTGGCACGGTCAGCCACTGATCCATTACCGAGTGCGACGCTGTCGTTGGCGGTGGCCACCGCGCCGTTGCCAACGGCGCTGCTGTTGGCGCCGCTGGCTTCGGACAGGCTGCCCACGGCCGTGCTGTTCTCGCCGGTGGCATTGCTGCCGGCACCCGATGCCGTGGCGAACGAGCCGGTGGCGGAGCTGCCCGAGCCGCTGGCGCTGCTGAAGTCGCCGCTGGCGGTCGAACTGTCGCCGATCGCACTGCTGTTGGCACCCGTGGCCGATGCGCCTACGCCCACGGCAGCGCTCTGGTTGCCCGAGGCACTGCTGGCAGCGCCGATGGCGGTGCTTCCGGTGCCGCTGGCACTGGCACCGGTACCCACAGCGGCCGAGAGATCGCCGCTGGCATCGGCACCATTGCCGCAGGCCATCGAGGCGGCACCGCCGGCACTGGCGCCGCCGTTGGACACGCCGCCGAAACCATCGTCCAGCTGGCAGGTATCGCCGGCCCACGCCGGCGCGGTTGCCATGGCCAGCGCCACGGCAAGGATGTGCTTGTGCATCGTCTTCACGGTACCCCCAAGGTCCATCAAGGAAGGTTCCCGGCCAGCGCCGGAAACAGTTGGATCCGGGCCGGCCCCTGCGCAGGGCCGGTCCGGGTGCCCGCGTCGCCCTACGGCGTCACGGTCAACGCCACGCGTACGGCGGTCTTCGGCGTGATCGGGTCGTTGCTGCCCACGCAGACGAAGCCGGAGTAGCTGCCGGGTGCAAGCCCGGCGGCGCTGATCGATACCTGCGTGGCCTGGTTGCCACCGGCCACGATGCGGCCCAGGGCACGGGTCGGTGCGCCGATCCAGGTGGCACCGCAGGAATTGCTGCCGCCGAGGCCGAACGCCAGGCCAGGTGCACCACTGGTGGCCGACCACGCACCGCTGCCATCAGGGTTGATGATCGCGCTTCGGTAGACGTTGTCGCCGCTGGTGGCATTGAACCAGAACCAGCTGGTTGCCAGCGGCGCACGCACCGAAACCACCAACCAGTAGCGCCCTGCCGCCAGGTTCACGTTCTGTCCCGCTGCCGCCAGGTCCAGGTTGATGCTGGCAAAGCCGGACGTGCTTACACCAACACCGGTTGCCGATGAGGTGTATGACCACACCGCCAGTTGCGGGCTGGATTCCGGATTGCCTTCCGGATTGCCGGCGACATCGCGGTAGATCGACCAGTTGATGTTGGTCGAAGTGGCCAGGCTGCCACCGTTGACGAAACCATCGGCGACGATGCGCCTGATGCCGGTTGCCTCGCCGAGGGTGAAGTCATCTGCAGACAGCTGCGCGCGTGCGCCGACCGTGGCAGCGTCGGTGAAACGCGTGGAGCGGCGGCCATTGGCATTGTTCGGTGCCTGTGCGACCAGGGTGCGCGTACCCAACCCGGTGTTGTCGATCTGCCATTCCAGCGGCGAGCCTCCCGTGTTGGCGATCTGCAGGTTCAACAGGCCGTTGCCACCGGCCGGCAGGCTCAGCGTGTTCGACGGCGGCGTGGCTGCGATCTGCGGCGGCGGTACCGAAACCGCAATCGGCAAGCGCAGCAGCGGCTGACTGGTATCGCCGCCCTGCGGTGCCAGAGTCAGCCTGGCGAAGCGCCAGCTGCCATCGTTGGGTACCGATCCGGTGGTAACGATCACCCGCACCGCCTTGCTCTCGCCCGGCGCAAGGGTGAAGACCGACGGCGAGACAACGGCGGTCAAGCCCTGCACCTTCGCCGTCCAGGTCTGCCGGGTCGGCAGCACGTTGCGGAACACGCGGGTGAAGGTGCAACTGTCGGTGCAGGTGCGCTTGCCCATGCTGGCGATGTTGAGCGAAGCCACGTTGCCACCGTTGCCTGGATCGGCAGCGAAGAAGTTGGCCTTGGTTTCATTCAGCACCAACCCCGCGCGCAGCGCCTGGTCGACCTGGATACGACCGGCACCCATCGCAAACGCATCGGCCGGTGTCACGCCGTCCTCCTTCAGCACTTCCTGGCGTGCGGTCATCATCAATGCCGAACGTACTTCCTGCACGGTCCAGCCCGGACGGGCCTGGCGCAACAGGGCAGCGGCGCCGGCATGGTGCGGCGAGGCCATCGAGGTTCCGTCCATCAGGCCAACGGCATTTTCCGAACCGGTCACTTCATTGCCAGCGACCACGGCGAGCACGCGCACGCCCGGCGCAGTGACGTCTGGCTTCACCAGATCGAAGATGCCGGCGGGACCACGCGAGCTGAAATCGCCCAGTACGTCCGGCGTGTTGCTGACCTTGGTCGCCGGATAGGCGATGCCAGCGGTGGCGGTGTTGCCGACGCTGCTGGCAAAGGTCCGCAGCGCGTCGGCGTCGGCCTGATCGATGGCGAAGGCCGGAATCGAGGCCCCGGCAACGTTCGGCAGGATCGGCGTCGGCTGGTTGTTGCCGATCAGTACCGCGATCGCACCCGCGGCGGCGGCATTGTTGACCTTGTCGCTGAAGTTACACGAGCCGCGACGGATCACCGCAATCGCACCCTGGAAGGTGCTGGCCGGGAAGGCCGTACAACCATCGTTGGCGCTGTCGATGCCGGCACTGACGCGTAGCGGCGTGGTCGCTGCAATCGGCGTACTGAACGGTACGCCACCCGAACCTTCGGTCAGCAGAATGACGCCCAGTGCGGGCGGTACGCTGCCCGGGCCACTGACCGCCGCATACAGTTCGATGTCACCACGGCCATGGGTGGCGGCGGCCGTGCTGCCGGTCCACGGTTCCAGATGGCCCATCGTGTTCGGGCCCGGACCGGAGTTGCCGGCCGAGGTCGCGACGTAGATGCCTGCGTCCGACGCGTTGAGGAACGCCAGCGACACCGCTTCACCCCACGGTGCAGTGCCGCCGGCAATGGAGTAGTTGATGACATCGACCACGCCATCGGCCAGCGCCTGGTTCACCGCCGCCAGTGTCGACGTGTTCGGGCACAGGCCGCGGCCTGTGGAGATCTCGGTGTAGCAGGTGTCGTAGGCGATGATGTTGGCGCGCGGCGCAACACCGGAAATATGGATCTGGTTGCCGCGACACGACGCCATGTGCGGATTGCCAGCCGCAGTCGATGCGGTGTGGCTGCCATGACCATTGGTATCGCCGAAACCGGGTTCCTCGCGGACATCGGCCACGCCGCACTGGTTACCCGGTGCGGCGCAGACAAAGTCGTAGCCGCCGATCAGCTTGCTGTTGCAGCGGCCCTCATCGGCGCCACCAGGCGCACAGGTGCCCAGGTAATTGCCCGCGCCCAGCGGGTTGATGTGCTCGTAGCCGTCTTCGGCGCGGGCAGTGAACGCAGGACTACCGAAATTGATACCCGAATCGATGACGCCGATGACGATGCCCTCGCCACGGAATGGCGTGGGTGAGGCACTCCACAGTGCCGACGCGCCGATCAGGCCCGGTCCGACGTCGGTGTCCTGCTCATACTCGCGGTACTCTTCCACCAGCTGCACGTCCGGCAATGCGCGTACGCGCTCGGCTTCCTGCGGATTCATCTGCAGCACCGATGCATTGATCGCGTGCTGCATGCGGCGCTCCACCCTCACGCTGCGACCGAGTGCCGAGTTGATGCGCGCTTCGTGCTGGCTCTGGCGGTCAACCAGAAACCGTACGTAGTCACGTGAGCGGGCACCCTGCACCGCGATACGGTCGGTGGCAACGCTGCCGGTGGCTGCCGCTGCGCGCGCGGCACTGGCGGAGGGACGTTTGCGTTCCGGTGCGGGAAGACCCTGGATGTCACCCTTGTAGGTGGCCAATGGCTCTTCGCGGTACACCACGATGTAGCGGTGCGAGAGCTCGCCCAGTCCGCTTCCTGGCCCGGCGGCAGCGGGCGCAGCAGGACCACCGGCGCGCGCATCCAGCGAGGGGTTGCCCGTCTTTGACGGCGTGGACGTGGCCATGCCGCCTACACTCACCGCCGCCGCAGCCAATGCCGCACCTGCGACCAGCCCTAGTGCGATCCACTTGTTTCGTTTGATCCATGCATTGCGCATCGAATACCCCTTCCATTGAAAGCCCGAGATGCACGCCGGCGTCAGCGCCGGCGCTGTGATGTCTGGTGCTTCAATTGCAGGTGCGACGCGTAGTCCCCGACGCCGTGCACCCCGCTACCCCCCGGTAGCGGAATCGACACTACCTTAAAATTTGACGTGGTGCACAGTTTTTGATGACACGGCGATGACGCCCCTTCGATACGCACTGGTATGGGTGATGCCACGAGCAGCAGTGCGGCGCTGCACCGCTGAAATGCCCTAGCACGCGCGCGTTTCATCCACGTGCCACGAAATCTGACACAGGTCCGGTGCATGCGCGCGGTCACAGCTTCGCCCTTTCGTCGTTGACCGAAAGGCGACAGCTTGTGACGCTTACGACACCGCACGGCCTCTGCGGCCCTGTCATCGCGGTTACGCCCCACGCCTTCCGCACTACCCGACTCCGCAGTGTCCTCACATGACCTCGCCCCGGCACGGTCGTGGCGGACGGCTGCGCCCTGAACTTCTGCTGGAGAACCGCAATGCGCCTTGCAAGCTTCTTCTTCGTGTTCATCCTCAGCGCCTTCGCCGGCGCTGCCCAGGCCCAGGTCGTTACTCTCAACAAGGGCGGCTTCGTGCTGACGTACGACTGCAGCATCCACAGCGCAACCCGCTACGAGTACACGCTCACCGCCGACACCGGCTCCGCCGCGCGCCCTTCCAGTTTCTACAAGGACCCGGACCTGCCGGCCGGTTGCCTCGGCCAGAACAGCACCGCGTCGTATGCCAGTATCCGCAGCGGCTATGACCGCGGTCACCTGGTGACCTCCAACCACATGGACTACGACGCGACCTACATCCGTCGCGCCAACTACATGACCAACATCGTCCCGCAAGTGTCCAGCTTCAACCAGGGCATCTGGGTGAAGGCCGAGAACGTGGCCGAATGCTACCGCGACATCGCGCCGGTGGATGTCTATGGCGGCGTGGTCTATGGCGATGCCTCCAATGACTACTTCCTGGCCAGCCACGGTATTCCCACGCCGGAGTTCTTCTGGAAGACCGTCATCACCCGTGACCCGAACACCGGTACCGCCAAGGCGATCAGCTGGATCATCCCCAATGAGGCCAACCTCGGCAGCCTGGACAACTATCTGGTGACCATCGCCGACCTGGAAGAGCTGCTCGGCGCCAGCTACGTGGCCATCAATGCGCCGGCTTCGCTCAAGAACATGCTGCCGGCCACCACCTGGCCGCAGCCGACGGGCTGTGATCTGGGCTGATCATCCTGTTGGAAGGACGCGGGGTGCTCGGCATGGCCACGGGTGCCCCGCTTGCGCGGCTGTGGGAAAATGACGGGTGATTGCCCCGCTGCATTGCCCCAGGAGTTGTAGATGTCCCGTTTCCCCTTCGATGCCGTGCTGTTCGACTGCGATGGCGTACTGGTTGATTCCGAGCCGCTGGTAGCCCGCGTGCTCTCGGAGATGCTGACCGAGCGCGGCTGGCCGCTGACCCCGGCGCAGGCCGGTGAGGTGTTCCTGGGCCAGTCCGTGGCCCACCTGGCCGGACTGATCGAAGAACGCACCGGCAAGCCGTTCACCGAAGAATGGCTGGAAGCATTCCGCCAGCAGCGCAACCGGGCACTGGAACGCGACCTGGTTGCAATCCAGGGTGCACCCGAGGCGGTGCGTGCGATCGCCGTCGCCACCGGCGGAAGGATTGCCTGTGCGTCCGGTGCGGACCTGCACAAGGTGAAGCTGCAACTGGGCAAGGTTGGCATCCTCGACGCCTTCGGTGCCCACGTGTTCAGCGGCCAGGACATGCCGCACACCAAACCCCATCCGGATGTCTATCTGGCCGCCGCCGCTGCGCTGGGCGTGGACCCGAAACGCTGCGCGGTGATCGAGGACACCGTTACCGGTGCAACGGCCGGTGTGGCCGCCGGCGCCACCGTGTTCGGCTTCAGCGAAGGCGGTCCGCACCACAGTACGCCGGAGGCCCTGCGTGCCGCGGGTGCGCAGGTGATCTTCCAGCGCATGGAAGACCTGCCCGCCCTGCTTGCCGCCCACGCGGTCGACGCAGTCGCCTGATCCGTTCTCAGCCCGCAGCGCCCAGCGAGGCGCTGCGGCGCTTGCCTGCGTAATGCAGGGCAAACAGATACAGGCCGGTCAACAGCTGCAGGAACAAGGGTGGCAGCGGCGCATAGGTAATCCACGCCGGTGGCTCGCCCTGCCCCATCGCGCGCGCCACGAAATTGGCGATCACCGCCAGCGTGAAAACGATCGATGTCCAGCGGTGCACAGGCCGTGCCCAGTGGCCGCGATTCATTGCTGGCGCCTCGCCTCGGAGTGCGCTTCGATCATTTTCCAGCCATTGCCGGATGGATCACGGAATCCCGCATCCACCGCACCATAGCGTTCAATAGGCTCCTGGGTGAACTCGACACCCTTCGCCTGCCATTCCACATGGCGTGCCCGGCAGTCCTCAACCGCCAGCACCAGCGGCGGCATCGCGCCCTTGGCCACCAGCTGCTGCAGCGCCAGAGCCGTGGCCGCGTCATGGGTAGGCGGACCCGGCACGAACAGACCCAGCTGGAAACCGTCCTGGCCGGGGCTGCGTATGGTAAGCCAGCGATAGCTGCCATTGCGTACGTCGGTGTGCACCTCAAAGCCAAGCGTGTCGACGTAGAACGCAAGCGCTTCGTCCTGGTCGCGCACATACAGGCCGACCGTGTTCACAGTGTTTGTCATGGGACCTCCCTCAGGTGGGATCCACGTTAGCAACGGCCTGGCGGCGGCGCTTCTCCAAAACTGCGATGTTGAGGTCCGGGCGCTGCGCGGCACGTGCGTGGCATTCCGGCACAGTGGCGGGTATCGATTGGCCGGCGCGCTCGCGCTCCCGCACATTGCCCGGACTATCGCCGGTGATGTCACGGAAGATGCGGCCGAACGTACCCAGGCTGGACCAGCCGGTCTGGGCGGCAATCTCGGTCACCGGCAGATCGGTGTCGCGCAGCATGGCCACCGCCCGCTCGATGCGGCGGCTGAGCAGGTAGCGGTGTGGCGGCAGCCCGAAGGCCTGCTTGAACGAGCGCGCGAAGTGCGCCGGCGATACCGCACTGACCTCGGCCAAGCGCGCGACTGACCACTCTTCGTGGCTGGCGCGGTCCATCCGGTCCTTGGCACGCAGCAGGCGTCGCAGTAGTTCGGGGCTCTGGTTCACGGTGTCACCGCTTGGGCCAGATGATGGCGTGCTGCACGCCGTGCCTCAGCCGCCTGCTCGCCAAGCCAATCACGGAACGCGCTGACCTTGATGCTGCCGCTGCGCGCAGTTGGTGCCACGAACCAGAAACTGCGGCCGTCACTGGCCACACCTGGATGAGCCTGTACCAGTCGCCCGCTGTCCAGCTCTGCCTGGAACAGGATCGGCGAACCAATGGCGATCCCCTGCCCCGCAATCGCCGCACCGATGTCCAGGTGCTCGACAGCAAATGGTGCAACAAAATTCTCCCGCGCCGGCGGTGCAATCTGTCCATGAGCGGAGAACCACACTGCCCACCAGTCTGGTCGCCCGAGCAGCGCGACATCCAGCCCGCCACGACCCAGGTCACGTGCGGCCGGCAGCAGCGACGGTGCGCACAGCGGTGTGAATACGCTGGGAAACAGGGGCGTGGCCTGCAAGCCGGGCCAGTCCCCATGCCCGTTGCGGATGGCCGCGTCGAAGCGACCCGCTGCCAGGTCCTGCGGTTCCGCCGATAGATCCAGCTCCAGCACAAGCTCCCGGTGACGCGCGCGGAAGCCGCCCAGTCGCGGCGTCAACCAACTGGTGCCCAGCGTTGGCAATACGGACAGGCGCAGTCGCGCTGCATCCATGTCCCCAGCGCGCATGAAACTGGCACGAAGTGCATCGAACGCCCGTGTGGCCTCCTGCGCGATGCTGGCACCGGCAACCGTCAGTTCCACATGCTGTGCGTGGCGCAGGAACAGGCAGGTACCAGTCTGGGCCTCCAGACGCTGCACGTGGTAGCTCACTGATGCCGCAGTGGTGTCGAGCTCTTCGGCGGCACGCGCGAAGCTGCCCAGCCGCGCCGCCGCCTCGAAGGCGCGGATGGCGGCAAGCGATGGCAGCTGGCGTTGGGTGACCATAAGTGTGACTTAGCCTGAGCCCCGATATCTGCGTGGTCAATCCCCCGCGCACCCGCAACGATGGAGGCACCTTCGGTAGGGGATCACGCACATGGATCGACGGCAGTTCCTGGCCACCCTGACCGCCACGGCGGCGTCCAGCGCCCTGCCCTCCGGGTGGGCCCTGGCCAGCCACAGCGAAGACTGGAAATGGCTGCAGGGCAACTGGCATGTCCGGCACCAACGCCTCAAGGAGCGCCTGGCCGGCGATACCCGTTGGGAGTCCTTCACTGGCTCCAGCGCGGTCTGGCTGACCCTGGGCGGACTCGGCACCATCGATGACAACGTCATGGCGCTGCCTTCGGGCCCCTACAGGGGCCTGGGCGTGCGTGCATTTGATCCGGTGTCTTCCATGTGGTCGATCTGGTGGATCGATGGCCGCAACCCTGCCCACATCGAAGCCCCCGTGCGCGGCGCTTTCGAGGGCGATGCCGGTAGCTTCCGCGGCACCGACCGGATCGACGGGCGCCCGATCGACGTGTGGCTCCGCTGGCATGACATCCACGGCGAGGAGCCGTGGTGGGAACAGGCGTTCTCCGACGATGCCGGCGCGCATTGGGAAGTGAACTGGCGCAACTGGTTCCGCCGCACTGCTGCGACCCCCTCTCCACTTCCGAGGCTGCCAGATGCACCGGGTGATTTTGATTTCCTGGTGGGCCATTGGAACGTGCGCCATCGTCGCCTGCGCGCTCGGCTGACAGGCAGCGATGCTTGGGACGCGTTCAACGGCACCCTGCACAACTGGCCGGTACTGGGAGGCTTCGGCAACGTCGGTGACAATCTGATGGACGTACCTGGAGCGCCGCTGCGCGGCATGGGCATCCGCGCCTGGGATGCGGCTGAGCGGCACTGGCTGAGCTGGTGGCTGGATGGCCGGGAGCCGACGCGGATCGGCGCGCCACTGCGCGGTGGTTTCGAGGCCGGAGTCGGCTGCTTCTTCGGCGAAGACCAGCACGACGGGCGAGCGATCCAGACGCGGGTGATCTGGTCACGCATCACACCGCGTTCGGCACGCTGGGAACAGGCGGCCTCGACCGATGGTGGGCGCAGTTGGGAAACCAACTGGGTCAGCGATTTCGAGCGGCAGGCATGAAGGCGCTACTGGCCGTGATGCTGCTGGTTTCTGCGTCGCCTCCCGCGTCTCCATCAAGGGTGCTGCAGATCGTCGGCCCCGGCGAACGCTTTGCCCCGGGCGTTGCCTCCACGCAGTACGACGAGATTCGACTGACCTTGAGCCCGGACGGAAAAACCGCACTGTGGTTCAGCCGCAACCGGCCCGGAGGTCCGGGTGGGTATGACATCTGGGTCTCGCGCCACGACGGGCAGCGCTGGCGACCGGCGACGCCGGTCTCGTTCAACACGCCGGGACGTGAGTTCGATCCCGCGTTCTCCGCCAATGGCCGTGTGGTGTACTTCTGTTCGGATCGTGCAGGCGGCCAGGGCGGCGACGATCTGTATCGGGTCAGCATGGGTAGCGAGGGTCGATTCGGGGAGCCGGTCAATCTTGGCCCCGCAGTGAACAGCGCGGCCGATGAGTTCGCGCCAATGCTCTCGCCGGACGCAGGCACACTGCTGTTCTCCAGCGATCGTGCAGGCGGTGCGGGCGGCCATGACCTCTACGTCGCAGCGATGGTCCGTGGCGTGGCGCAGCCCGCGCGGCCGCTGCCCGGCGACCTCAACACCGCGGCACAGGAGTTCGATGCCACCTTCCTGGGCGACGGCCGAACGGTAGTGTTTGCCCGCGCTCTGGACTTCGGCAATGCACCGGTGCGCCAGTTCATTGCCTACGCTCGTGGGGGCCGTTATGACGCGGGCCATGCGTTGCCGGCCCCCTTGAACGAGGCCTCCGGCGACAGTTACGGCGCAATGCTCGATGGCTCGCAACCCGGCACGTTGACCTATTCGGCGCGGCGCGCGGACGGCACAGGGCTGGATCTGTACCGCATCCGCTACCAGATGAAGCGCCCTTGACGGTGGATGTTGTCGATTTTCGCAGCCCCGGTTCGTCGAGAGAATGAACACCCCAGGAGAAAATGCAGATGCCCTCCCATCAGTCCCTCGCCTGCGCTTGCGGCCAGGTCCGCCTGACCGCCACGGGCCGACCCATTGCCACCGTCGAATGCTGCTGCGACAGCTGCCGCAAGGTCGGCGCCATGCTGCAGTCGATGCCTCGAGCACCGGACGTACTGGGCCCGCATGGCCAGACGCTTTTCGTAATGCATCGCAAGGATCGCGTCAGCATCGATGCAGGACATCCCTTGCTGCGCGCGTTGCGGTTGTCCAGCAGGGGCGGCAGCCGCCGCGTCCTGGCGAGCTGCTGCAATACGCCGCTTTTCCTGGAGTTCAGCGGCGGCCATTGGCTGAGTCTGTATGGCCTGTTGTGGCCGGCATCGACAAGACCCGCCGTGGAGATGCGGACGATGGTCAGTGATCTTCCTGATGCGTCTGTCCTTCCCGACGATGTGCCGAACCTGAAAACCCGGTCACTGCGGTTCTATGCCCGGTTGATGAAGGCGTGGATCGCCATGGGCTTCCGCAGCCCACGCATCGAGGTCGCCGGAGACAGCCATGTCTGAGCCCGAGCGGATCGAGATCGAAAGCATCACCACGCCCGGTCACATCCAGCGCGTGGATCGCGCCAAGTATCTCGCCATGCGCCACGCCTTGCTCTGGAGCTTGCCTGCGCAACCGCCGGGCCTGACGGTTGCGCAGGCGAAACAGGCGCTGTTGCCGCACCTGCCCGCCTCCCTGTTCCCAGCAGGGGCCACCGCCGGTTGGTGGTTGAAGGCGGTGCAGCTTGACCTGGAAGCCAAGGGCGTGATCGAGCGCGTCGCGGGCAAGCCGTTGCGCCTGTTCAAGCACCTGCCGGCCGGCTGATCAGCGCTGCGCAGGCAGTTCCAGCCGGTGCTTGCGGCACAGCCGATACACCGTGACCCGCGAGATCTGCATCTGCCGCGCGCACTCGGAGACGTTGTAGCCGGTCTGGCGCAGGGTCTGCAGCAGCACATCGCGCTCGGCCTGGCCGCGTGCATCGTGCAGCATTGCACCCGGCAAGCTCGGGGCCGGTGCGCCCAGTTCCAGATCGCGCTCGCTGATCAGCTCGCCCTCGGCCATGATCGCCGCCCGCTGCACGCGATTGAGCAGTTCGCGTACGTTGCCGGGCCAGTCGAAGCGCCGCAGGGCCTGCAACGCTGCCGGGGCGAAGCCACGTGCGCGCACCGCATGGCGCAGGCGGAAGCAGCGCAGGAAGTGCTCGGCCAACAGCTGCACGTCGCCTCCGCGCTCGCGCAGCGGCGGCATCGGCAGCCGCAACACGTTGAGCCGGTAGTAAAGATCACTGCGGAACCGCCCCTGCGCCACCGCCTGCTCCAGCTCGACATGGGTCGCGGCAAGCACCCGCACATCGGCGCGCAGGGGCTGGCTGCTGCCGACACGCTCGAAGGTGCCCTCCTGCAGCACCCGCAGCAGGCTGGTCTGTGCTTCGGCGGGCAGGTCGCCCACCTCATCGAGGAAGACGGTGCCACCATGGGCCGACTCGAACACGCCAATCTGGCGCTTGTCGGCACCGGTGAAGGAACCGCGCTCGTGCCCGAACAGTTCCGATTGCACCAGGTTGGCCGGGATCGCACCGCAGTTGACCGCAATGAACCGCTTGCCGGCGCGACCTGACAGCGCGTGCAGTGCATGCGCTGCCAGCTCCTTGCCGGTGCCGGTCTCGCCGGTGACCAGCACCGGCAACTCCACCGGTGCGAACTTGTGCAGGACGGTACGCACCGCGTGCAGTGCCGGGCTCTCGCCGATCAGTGCACGTGGCGTGCTGCCATTGCACGCTTCATCCGGCGGCGGGTCGTCAGCATCGAACTGCTGGCGCATTGCGCTGACCATGTCCTGCAACCCGAACGGCAACGTAAAACGTGCCAGGCAGCGCTGCAGCAACGGCAACCACGCGGGCGGAACGGCACCTGGACTCGGCGGCATTACCGCCAGCCAGGGCAGGTGCTGATGTTGCTCGATCCAGGGCAGCAGCAGTTGCAGCGCGGCTGCATCCAGGTGCCGTAGATCAAGCACGGCGAGCAGACGATCGCGTCCGCGCAGGCCGATCGCCATGGCCGGATCAGGATGGATGCTGCGCACATACCAGCCTGCCGCAGCCAGCGCACTGCGCTCGCTGGCCGACGGCTCACCAAACCACAGCACGCAACGTGATGTAGAAGCTTCCGGGACCGCTGCCATGCTTCCCCCAGCATCCGGACACCGTCGGCGGACTGTCAGCCAATCACCGGCGTGCCACCCTCCGCCGAGACCTCTACGGCCACCGCGGCGGCCTTTGTTAGGCGGATCCTAGCGCTTCGCTAAACGGCAGCGCAATGAGCGCCGCGTCAAGGAATGCTCGGCTGAAGCCGCACCGTTGCAGTCCGCACCGACACCTGTAACAACAATGCGACAGTCCACCGGGCGCCTTGCCCTGCGGCGCTTGGCACGGCGCAATCGCAACATTTCTTCGACGTGCCTGTAACACCCTGGCAGCAGCGAAGCCTGGCACCGGGTCCACCCCGTGTTGCCTGGTGGGCGTTCTGCAGTTGGCACGGTTGATGCGTGGTTCCGCCGCACCCATCGCGGGAGATCGGCATGGACGGTGTCACCCCAGTTCTTCGCAGACTCGCCCCTTCAGTGGCCGTCCTGCTGTTGCTGCTGCCGGGAATTGCGGCCGCATCGGGCGCCCGCCAAGGGGTGAAGCCGCAACCGGGCGAAATCGTCCTGTTGCGCGACGTATCTGCACGTCCGGCCTATCGCATGGCGCCACCGGGGATGGCGTTGATTGCCGACCCGAAGCCGCAGCGCGAGATTGCCGCAGCGCTCGGCAGCGGTGGCTCCTCGACTGGCATGGACGAGCTCAGCGACGACGACTATGCCGGGATGGGTGCAGGTCACACGGCCATGGTCGCGGCGCCTGGCGGCACAACGGTAGAGCGCGTGACCCAACAGGCCCTGGGCGGCACCCTGGGGCGTGGCGGCGATGGCATGGTCGGCAGCAACCTGGGGGGGGGCATGAGTGGGCCGCTCGGCGCGGTCGGCAGCAGTACCCGCGGTATCGCCGATACCGTGCGCGGCGCACTGGCCCAGTTCCCGCTGCAGGGCACTGCCCCGGCAGGTGGAAAATGAAACGCCTGCGCTGGCTGCTGCTGTTGCTCGGCGCGACGCCGCTGGGCGCACTGGCCGATGACTACAGCGGCATGCTCGCCTACCTCGACGTCGCCCGCATCGACGGCAACGCACTGGCCGGCGCCAGCGGTGCCATCGCCGTGAACCAGGCCGCCGGCGACCTCAACCTGCAGGCCAATCTGCGCGGCATTGCCCACGGCGGACTCGCCGACGTAGCCATCAGCGCCCAGCAGCTGCAGCGCGGCAACCGGGTGCTGTCGGCGCCGATGGAGGCGTCCGCGCTCATCGGCGGCAACGCGTTGGCCGGTGCCAGCGGCATCGCTTCGATCAACCAGGCCAGCGGCATCGCCAACACGACGCTCAACGTCGTCAGCGCGACGCTGGCTCGACAGGGCATACGCGAATCCGACGACACGGCCCTGGCCGCCGAAGGTTCCGCGTTGGCAGGGGGGCGGGACGACGCCGGTCGCGGCGTTGCGACGGGGACCCGCAGCGCCGGTGTAGCCAGCACCGCACTGCGGGGATTCGACGGGGTCCTGCAACTCAATCAGATCGCGGGCAGCGGCAACGAGACAGCCAACGTGCTTGGCCTGGTCGTGCAGGACCGCCCGTGACAACCACCCAACCGATGCACCACCTGATGAGAGAGAGGGCACCATGAAAGCGACCGTCAAACAGACCATGCTCGCCATGGCGATTGCCACTGCCTCGACCGCCGCTGCGGCCAATGGCTGGGACAACCAGAACGCCAATGCGAACATCAACCACAACCACACCGTCAGCGAAACCCGCAACGACACCCACAACCATACCGACAACGACGTACGCAACCGCACCGTCAACGTCAATGTGCAGAAGCACAGCAACATCCAGGCCGACGAACGCAAGGAAAAGAACAACCACGGCGTCGACGTGAACCTGGAGAAGGACCTGCGCCTGAGCACCGACATCAACTTCTCCGGTGACCCGAACATCACCGGCGACATCGATCTCGACTCCGCCGCCATCGCGGTGATCGACAACCGGCAGTCGATCAGCAACAACGCCACCAGCAACAGCCTGGTCACCAATAGTGCCTCCATCGGCGACAGTGTCGGTGCCGGCGCTTCGGGCAACCTCGGCTTCAACGTGGTGTCCGGCGACAACAACGCCCAAGACAACGCCGCGTCGCTGTCCGCGGCCGATGCATCCTTCAGCTTCGGCATGGCCGATGCCGAAGTTTTCGTGAACCAGGCCGGTTTCGGCAACGCCACCATGAACTCCGGCGTCACCAACACCGCGGGCCTCGGCGGCAACGCCTTCGGTGGTGCTTCGGGCAACATCGGCGTGAACATCGCCTCGGGCAACAACAACGAGCAGAAGAACGCGCTCGCGGCCTCGGTGGCGACCACCGCTGTGGCGCAGTCGAGCATCAGCTCCAACCAGGTCTCCACCGGCAACACGGTCAGCAACGCCGGCTTCGTGCAGTCCTACACGGACACCGTGCAGGTCGGCATGCGTGGCGGCGTCAGCGGCCTGACCCTGGCCTATGGCGCGGGCACCTACCGCGGCACCGGCAACGCCTACCAGATGGCCAACTACTACCTGGATACGTGGAATGGCGAGCTGCCGCACCCGGGTGGCAACAGCACCGGCCACATCGACCTGGACAACGAGATCCAGAACGCCACGATGAACCCCAACCGGCCGGGGGTGGGCGGCCTGGGCTTCGATACGCGTGAGAGCGGTACCAGCCAGTTCGTCGAACTGGGCGTGGCCGATCTGTACGCCAGCCTCAGCGGCACGGTCAGCACCACGCGCTGGGTGAATGTCAACGCGACCAACACCTCGGCGTTGTCCGGCAGTGCCTTCTCTGGCGCCTCCGGCAACATCGGCGTGAACGTGGCGGCGGGCACCGGCAACCTGCAGGCCAACAGCCTGGCCCTGGCTGTCGCCCAGCCCAGCACCGGCGGCGGTGGTGGCAGCGGCGAGTAAGCGCAACACCCCGGCCGTCCGCCAATGGCCGGGTTCCCGGGAGCCCCTGTTCCTCCTCCCCCTTGGGACAGGGGCTCCCCCCTGCTGCCGGAGAACGTGATGATCCGTTGCCACCTCTCGATTCGCCTGCTGGCGATGCTGTTGCTGCTGGGTACCGCCTCCGCGTGGGCGGGCGAGGTGCGCTTCAGCGGCGTACTGCCCAATGGCGCGTTGCTGCAGCAGAAGGTGGAGAGCATGCAGGAGCGACGCTACCGCAACGTGGTGCGCCAACACACCGATTACAGCTGCGGGGCCGCCGCACTGGCCACCATCCTGCGCCACGCCTACCACCTGGATACCGACGAGGCGACGGTGATCGAGGGGATGATGGGGGTCTCCGATCCCGCACTGGTGGCCGAGCGCGGTTTTTCGCTGCTCGACATCAAGCGCTACGTGGAATCGCTGGGCATGCGCGGCCGCGGCTACCGTATCGACGAATCCCGTCTGCGCACCCTGCGCGTCCCCGGCCTGGTGCTGATGGACGTGCGCGGCTTCCGCCATTTCGTGGTGCTCAAGCAGGTCCGCAACGGCATCGTCGAGGTGGCCGACCCGATCCTGGGCAACCGCAGCCTGGCGCTGCCTGAATTCCTTGCGGCCTGGCCATCACGCGCAGTGTTCGTGGTGATCGGCAGCGACTTCGACCGCAACACCGCCCTGCTGCAACCCAGCGAACGGCCCAGTGCGCGCGCGCTGTATGCGCGGCAGGGGCCGATCACCGATGCCGAACTGGTCGACTTCGGCTTCAGCCATGCCGACCTGTTCTGAAGGAGGTTCGACCATGTTCCGTCAACCGCTGATGATGGCCCTGCTGCTGGCCTTCCCTGCCCTGCCCCTGCAGGCGGCAGAGGGCACGCCCGGTCGCGGCCTGAAGGAAATTCCGGACCCGGAACTGAGCCTGATGCGAGGCCGCTACACCGTGGGCGGCAACAACGTGGCCTGGTTCGGGGTGACCATGGTTTCGCAGTGGCAGGCCGGCAACGGCGCCACCCTGCAGGGCGCATTGACCCTGGCCATGGACTTCCGCGGCGGCGGTGCGCCGAAGCTGAGCTTCCAGCCCAGCGTGCATGTGACCGCTGCTGATGCGCCACTGCCGGACACCCGCGGCCGCAGCATCGACAGCAGCGGCCTGGCCAACGCCAGCGGCCTGGTGCAGAGCGTACAGGTGGCCGGCGATGGCAACGTCGCCCGCAATGTCACCACGCTGAGCGTGCGTGATGGCGAGGTGCCTTCTGCAGCGAGCGAGGGTGCGCGTTCGGTCAGCGCGCAGCAGTCCGGCGCAACCGCGACCGCGGTGCTCGATGGCAACCAGGCCCGCCTGCTCCTGCAGGTGGATGGCCAGGGCCTGGTGCAACAGTGGATCCGCAATGGCAGCGTCGGCCAGGGCATTGCCCTGGCCGGTGATGGCCAGATCGCCAGCAACCAACTGCGGCTGGAGCTGGTTCGCAACACCGTGGGCGGCAACCTGCCGTTGAGCCAGAACGTGGCCCAGGCGATTGCGTTGAACCGCGGCATGGGGCCGGGCCAGTAGCGCGGCGCGGCATTGGGGGAAGCGCTTCACAACGCAGGACACGAACATGCACACCCTTCTGAGGATCACCCCACTGGCGCTGGCGGCGCTGGCGGGCACCGCGCTCGCCGCACCGCCCACAGGGGACGACGGCGCCGACGTGCAGGCGCTGGCCAACCAGTTGGAACAGCTGAAGGCCAACTACGCACAGGAAGTGCGGCGGCTGCGCGAACTGGATATGCAGGTGCAGGCGATGCAGGCACGATTGAGTGGCCGGGTGGGCCCAGCCACAGCGACGCCCGCCGCGCCGCTGGCCGCGGCAGCCGCCGCAGCCGTTCCACCCAGCAGCGAAGGCTACGCCAGCACCGCCGCCGAGGCGCAGCAGGCCAAGCAGGAGTCGAGGCGCAGCGTGGATGATGTCAAGCAGCAGCAATCCGCGCTGTTCTCGCGGCGCTTCACCATCGAGAACAGCCTTACCTACGCCCGCTACGACCGCAAGCAGCTCACCCTCAACGGCTTCCTTGCCCTGGACGCGATCTTCCTCGGCAACATCGCCATCGAGAACGTCGAATCCGATTCGTTGACCTACAACGTTGCGGCTCGCTGGGGCGTCAGCCCCAACCTGACGCTGAATCTGGATGTGCCTTACCTGGCGCGACGCACGGTCTACCAGAAGGGTGGTGCCGGTGGCGCAGCGGCGGCCATCGCGCAGGAGGAAACCAACGGCAACGGCCTGGGTGATATCGGTCTGAGTGCGAACTACCGCCTGTTCGGCGAGCGCGGCTGGCGCCCGGAAACCGTGCTCACTGCCGGCGTGACCGCGCCGACCGGGCGAGCGCCCTACGGCCTGGACTGGAAGGTCATCGAGCGCGACGACGATGACTACATCCGTTTCGCCGTGCCACGCGAGCAACCCACTGGCAATGGCGTGTGGCAGGCCAATGTCGGCCTGTCGATGGTCAAGACCGCCGATCCGGCGATCCTGTTCGCCAACATCGGCTACGTGCACTCGATTCCGCGCGGGTTCAACGACATCGACAGCAATCCGGACACGGTCAATCCCGGCGACGTGAAGCTGGGCGGCTCGGTGTACTTCGGCGCGGGCGTGGCGTTCGCGTTCAACGAGCGCACCAGCCTCAGCCTGTCCTTCAGTGACCGCATCAGCGCCCGTGCCTCCACCCGATTCGAGGGCGGCAAGTGGATGAAGGTGATCGGCAGTGACGCCAATGCAGCGTCACTGAATCTGGGCGTGACCTATGCGCTGAACCAGCACACCACCTTGGTGACCCTGCTCGGCATCGGCCTGACCCCGGATGCGCCGGACTTCACCCTGGCGTTCAAGATCCCGTACATGCTCTGACCCGCCCGATTCGGCGACGACGTGGCCGCTGCCCGTCGCCGCCGAATCGCGGCAGCCGCGTGCGTTGCCCTGTGTGTCCTCCCGGGCAACGCGCCAGCGCTAGCGATGACGGCGTTGATCATCGATTCCGCCGTATTCCCGCCGCACCTTCACGGTGATCCGCCCGCATTCTCCGTCGATTCCGCCAATCCGGCGGCGACGCCATTTCCTACTCTGGCCCCACGGTGAAGCCCAGGCCGCTGCAGGCAACGCACCGTGACACTGGATACCACGCACTTCCACCTTTTCGCAGGAGCAGGACATGGCATTTCCAACCGCGGTAAACGACCAGATCACCGATTCGGTCACCCAGGCCAACACCAAGGTGCTGGGCGACGCGCCCGCCGTGGCGGTGGGCAATCTGTACCAGGCCACCGCCCAGGCACTGGCCAATGCCGCGCACAACGCCACCAACGCACAGCAGCAGTCCTACGTGACCGCGCAGTCGGCCACCACCATGGGTGTGGCCACGCTGTACTCGATCGATACCGCCACCACGGCGGTAGCGAGCAAGGAAATCCTCAGCACCCGCGTCCGCGGCCTGGGTTCCTGATCTGTCGTTCCGTAGCTGACCCGCCAACCTCAAGGAGATAGACATGGCATTCCCAACCGCTGTAAACGACCAGATCACCGATTCAGTCACCCAGGTCAATACCAAAGTGCTGGGCGACGGCCCCGCCGTGGCCATGGGCAACCTCTACCAGGCCACCGCGCAGGCGCTGGCCAACGCCGCCCACAACGCCACCAACGCCCAACAGCAGTCCTATGTGACGGCGCAGGCAGCCACCACCATGGGCGTGGCCACCCTGTACGCGATCGATACTGCCACCACCGGCGTGGCCACCAAGCAGATCCTCGGCGCGTGATGCGCCGGAAGGCAAGGAGCTGAGCCATGGCATTTCCCACGGCCGTCAACGACCAGATCACCGACTCGGTCAGCCAGGCCAACCTGCAGGTGCTGGGCGTGGCGCCTGCCACGGCAATGGGCACGCTGTACCAGGCCACCGCGCAGGCGCTGGCCAATGCCGCCCACAACGCGACGCTCGCCCAGCAGCAGATGTATGTCACGGCACAGGCCGCAACCACGATGGGCGTCGCGCTGCTCTACGCCGTCGATACCGGCGCCACCGGCGCCGCCACCCGGAAGATTCTCGGCTGATTCCATTGAGTGCCGGCAATCTCCGTTCCTGTAGTGCTGTCCACCCTAGGAGCTTCCACCATGGCATTTCCCACCGCCGTCAACAGCCAGATCACCGATTCGGTCTCGCAGGTCAACACCAAGGTGCTTGGTGATGCGCCGGCCATCGCAATGGGCAACCTGTTCGTGGCCACCAGCCAGGCCCTGTCCAACGCGGCGCACAACGCCACCAACAACCAGCAGCAGTCCTACGTGACCATGCAGGCGTCGACCACCCAGGGGGTGTCCACGCTGTATGCGATCGACACCGCCTCCAACGGCGTGGCCACCCGCGAAATCCTGGGTCTGCGCTGACGTGTCGGCCCGGCGTGACGCCAACCGCCGCGCCCCCGCTCAGGGCGGCGTCACGTCGGGCCCCTGATCGATGGCCGGATCGCCTGCCACCGGCTACCTGCTGGCTGCAACCAGCACTGGCTCCGGGATGGCGATCGCCCTCGCCCCCTCGTTCGCGATGTCCGCCACGTACCTGGCGATGGCCGACAGTCTTGGCCTGGCAATGCAGAACGCGGTGGCCAACCAGCAACGCGGCCAGGTGACCGCCGGGGCAAGCCTGGCCCAGGTCCTGGCCCTGATCATCCAGAAGGGAGCCGTTCCGTCATGAGCAGTGAGAACACCGTCAACAGCCAGATCGTCGACAGCGTCAGCGCCGCCTCGACCCTGCTGGTGGCCCAGGGGCCGGCGCAGTCCTTCAGCATGCTGGACATGGTGATGCTGGAGACGTTGGGCACCGCCATGCACAACGCCGTCGCGCGCCAGCAGGGTGCGGGCATGGTCAGCAACGCAGCGGTCACCGCGACCTGCGCGAAGATGATCAATGCCCCCTGGCCGGTGCCGCCGCCCGCTCCGGAACCTCCTCCGCCGCCACCGCCGCAGGTCATCCCCCTGCCCGGCCCGGTGCCGGCGCCCCCTTCGCCTGCGGCAGTGATCGCCGCGGCCACCGCAGAAGGAAAGACCGCCATCAGCGTCCTGCAGGCACAGACCCACGGTGCCACTGCCGACGCTGCGGCCGCTACCAGCAGCCTGCATGCACTCGAAACGCTCGCAGGCAATGCGGCAGCGCCCGCGCCCGGTCCTGCGCCCGACCCCTCGTCCGGTCCGGATCCGGCCGCAGGTCCCGCCCAGGATTCCGCGCCAGACTCCCCCTCTTCCCCGGCCACAGGCAACACTGACGCCGGGGCCTGACACCACACAGGCCGCCTGCGGCCGCACCCGCCCACCAAGGAGCCCGTATGGACCCGAGCAACGTCAACGCCCAGGTCATCGATGTGATCAACCAGGTGCAGACGGCCACCATGTCCGCAACCGTGGTGAAGACCAGTGGCGCCGGCAAGGCCTACCAGTCTGTGGCCCAGTCTGCGGCGATCGCCGTGCAGGATGCCGCCGACGCCCTGCGCAATGTCTCAACCATCGCGACCACCGCAGCCGGCGTGGCAATGGCCCAGTACCTGGCGACGGGGGACGAAAAGTATGCGAGGGTGCTCACGCAGGCGCAGACCATGATGCAGGGGGCCACCAACGACTTCACCCGGGTCGGCAGTGCCGCTGCGACCGTCCTCAAGGATTTTCCGGCCCAGTGAGGCCGCCAGGAGAGCCACGCATGAGCGTTTTCATTGCCGGTCGTTCCATCCCCCAGGCCAACCAGATCAGTCAATCCTGCAGGCATGTCCTTCAGTTCATCGACGGCGGCGAGCACTGGCTGAAGTGGGCCATGGAATCGCATGAGCACCGTTACGCCTTCTCCGACGAGGGTACGATGCTCGATGGGGTGCAGCAGGGTCTGCACGGTTCGCGCATGACATGGTTGCCGCGCATCGGGTTGCAGATCGGCCCGATCAAGCTGCTCAGTCTGGGTACCAGTGAACTCGGTGCCCTGCGCGACATCGAGTTTGGCGATGAGACGCGCCTGTCGCACAGCGAGGCACAGGGAGTACTGGCAAGACATCGGCTGCTGACCAATACCGAACTCGGCGCCTCGCGTGCGTTTCTGGCCTCGCTTGGCGCAGCCGATGCTCCGCTGCTGCAGCAACTGGATTTTCGTGAATCGGTGGCGCTCCACCAGCTCGCCGGTGAAGTGGGAATGTCCGCCGCAGGGCGCGAGGACCTGGCCGACGCCGCCAGCTTCGCGCTGCTGCACGCGCGCAGGCCCATCGAGTTTGCCGACTACTTCCGCTTCTACCAGCGGGTGAGCGCAGGTGGCGGCGGCCGCGAGCATCGGCTGACGCGTGCCACCCGGGCGTTGCAGCAGGTGCTGCCGATCCTGTTCGGCTTCCTGGACGGGCCGCAGCTGCCACAGCTGCCGTCGCCGGAGCAGGTGCGCGAGGCGATCGCCGCAAGCCTGGCCGCGAACCGGCAGATCGGCTACGCCCGCATCTCGCTGGCCGCCCAGCAGATGGCCGCATGCTTCGACAACGATCCTGACTTGCTGCTGGACGACAGCCGGCTGCGCGAGGCCGCGCGGTGGCAGTTGCGCGATGCACAGGAGTTCCTCAACGAGCATCCGGTCTCCCGTGGCCAGCTCGGCCAGGATGGTGCCAGCGTGCAGTTCGCGATCGATGGCTCCAGGGCGCAGGCGCTGGTGCAGGTGGAGGACAATGTGATCACCCTGCAGGACTACCGCCGAACCCGCCGCTACCTGGGCGATGAAGCACAGGTTGGCTATCAGGCGGATACGGTGTGAACCCGCTTCCGGCGCCGGGTGGCGATGGCGTGCAGGCAGCGACGGAGGCCCTCGCTTCGGCGGCAGGCACGGCCGTTGCTGCCGGACGCATGGCGGCCCGGCAACAAGCGCAGAAGATCCTGGCCGATGCCCAGGCGGCATTGCGCCACATCCTGGGGGAACGCAGCGACGGTGTTCTCCCCTCATCCCCAGCAGGAGCACCGACGATGACCTTCCCGACCCCGCTTCCCGGTAAGCCTACTCCCGCCCATCCGGCGGGCAAAACCCCGATGGAAATCGCCCAGGAGCTGGCGGACGCCGCGATGGCTGCCAGTGAAGAAGGCATCCGCGCCGCGATGGAGGTTTCGCAACGCGCGGTCGAGGCCGCCGCCGAAGCGGCACGCCGCGCGGACGAAGCCGCCGAGCAGGCCGTGCAGCGCGCTGCTGAAGCAAACACACGGTAACGCCTGATCTGCCATCCCAGCACCCCGGGCAGGCCCGCGCCTGCACCGGGGCGTTTGCTTTACTGATCCGGCGTTCGCCGGTAGCTGCGCGGGCTGACCCCCACCGCGCGTCGGAAGCTCTTTTCGAAGTGGCTCAGGTCACCGAAGCCAACCTGCAGTGCGACATCGGTAATGCGCAGGCGTTGCCCATCCCGCAGCAGCTGCTTGGCATGCTCGATGCGCAGTTGCTGCAGCAGCAGCTTGAACGTCGTACCCAGCTCGCTGCGAAACAGGAATCCCAGGTGAGACTGGCTGACATGGGCCTGGCGGGCGAGGTCGCCCAGTGTGAGCGGCTCGGCAGCGTGGTCCTTCAGATAGGCCAGGGCACGCTTCAGGCCATCGTGCAGGCCTTCATGCGCTGCCCTCGGCGCGTCCTGCTGCCCAGGCTCGGGAGCGGCAGCTTCCTCAACCCCGGACAGTAGTTGCGGCGCGCGCCCGGCATCGATGGCGACATTGCCCGCTGCCAGATCCGGCGCGTGGCGTGCCAGATCGTCGCGACGGATGCAGCGGCCACCGGTCATCACCGCCAACCGCACCACCACCCGCTCCATCTCCAGCAGATTGCCAGGCCAGTCATGCGCACACAATACTTCCAGCACATCGTCACCCAGCACATGGGGATTGAATCCATGCAGCTCCAGCGAACGTGCCGCCAGCGCGGCGATGTCCTCCACCCGTTCGCGCAGCGGCGGAATATCCACGGTCAGGAACTCCAGTCCGGCCAGCAGGGCGCGCGAGAACTGCTTCTCCCTCACCCGTTGTTCAAGGTCCGCGCTGGTCGAGGCGATCACCCGTGTCGGACCGGTCGCCTGCGCATCGGCATGCGCGGCGGGCAGCCCACGCATGCGATGTGACAGCTGGCCCTGCAGCGACACCGGCAGTTCGTCGACTTCATGGAAGTACAGCGTTCCGCCCTGCGCGCGCGCGAACCAGTCGCAGGCTTCACCCTGTGGATGGACACAGTTCACCTCGACAAACGGGCCTTGACGGTATCGGCCACCACTGTGCAGGGCTGCGGCCAGTTCCATTTTCTCGGTACCGAACTCGCCACGCAGCAATACCGGCAGCGGACTGGCCGCCGCGCGTTCGACGAACTCGTCCATCTGCTTCAGGGCCTCACCGGCGCCGACCAGCAGCAGCGGTCGGCTCAGCGCCTGTTCGGCCCAGGCCTTGGCCTCGTAGCGCTTGATCAGGTGTGCACAGCGCTGGGCAAACTGTTCACCCAGCGCCAGGGCACTGCCGTCCAGCCGGCCCTCTTCACCTTCCAGATGCAGCTCACCCAGTACCTCGCTGCCATAGCGGATCGGCAAGCGCTGGCGGGCAGCGGTCTTGTCGTCCGTTACCGCCACCGCAGTCACGTCCGTATGGCCAGCACTGGAACCGCGCAGATGGACGCTGCCGCCACGCAATGCATGGTGTTGCGAGAACTCCTTCACGAACGCGCCCAACAGGTCTGGCAAGGACCGGTGGGGTCGATAGGCGCGCTGCAACATCTCACTGACTTGCCTGTGCATTGAAACTCCCCTTTCGAATGGCAACCCGCTGCCGTTGCAGCGGGTGATCGCGCAATGGGTACCGTGCGGCTTCATTGCGTGATGCTGCGACGCCCCCGCCGCGCCTCGCGCCAGCCGCAGCACACGCAGGTGAACCTGCACACTGTCCGCCCCCATGCCCCCAGGAGGTTGCCGTCGGCAGGTCGACGATGCGGACGTCGGACGGATCCCGGCGCCTCAAACGCAGATACGCGCATTCGGCCCCGGGATTATCGAAAGCGAGTTTCGAGAAAATCGTGATGATAATCACGTGAATATCGGTGATTATCTTTGCCGGCAATTCAACACGGGGGAGTGTCGACCTGCACGGCCTGCGCGCCCTTTGCCGATCTGCGGCATGATCGACGCCTTGCCATGATCGGGAGCCTCCCATGCCATTGGGATTCATCGGCCTGGGCGTGATGGGCACGCCGATGGCGGGCCACCTCGCGCGGGCCGGGCACGCCGTGCTGGGCTGGTCCCGCTCCGGCCGAAACCACGAGGCTGCACGCACCGCCGGCGTGCAGCCCATCACGCGACGGCAGGACGTGTTCGACGCGTGCGGGACGATCCTGCTCATGCTGGCCAACGACGAAGCCATCGACAGCGTGCTGGATCGGAACACGCCGACCTTCCCTGCCCGCGTCGAAGGCCGCCTGGTGATCAACATGGGCACCAGCTCGGCTACCTATTCCCAAGCGTTGGGCGAACAGATCCGCGCGGCAGGCGGGCGCTACGTGGAAGCGCCGGTCTCGGGCTCGCGGGTGCAGGCGGAAGCCGCGCAACTGGTCATCATGCTGGCCGGCGACGCCGCTGACGTGGCAGAAGCCTCGCATCTGCTTGCGCCCCTCGGCCGGCAGTGCGTCGCGTGCGGCCAGGTGCCAGCGGCGTTACGCATGAAGCTGGCAGTGAACCTGTATCTGATCACGCTGGTCACCGCACTGGGCGAGGCCGTCCACTTCGCCGAGGTCCACGGCATTGCCCTGGAGCGCTTCGCCGAAGTACTAAACGCCGGGCCGATGGCCAGCGAGGTATCGAGGATCAAGCTGGACAAGATGATCCGCGAGGACTTCGCGGTCCAGGCCTCGATCACCGATGTTCTGAAAAACAGCGGCCTGGTGGCCGGTGCCGCGCACGAGGCGGGCATGCAGGCGCCCCTGATCGACGCCAGCGATGCACTGTTCGCGCGGGCGCAGCGGATGGGGCTGGGAGGGCTGGACATGGCCGCGGTACTCCAGGCGATCCGGGGCGGCCCACAGGCCACCAGCGGAGCCTGAACTGGAATCATCTTCCGGCACCACAGCAGTCCCTGCCCGCTGCTATATTCAGTCCAGCTCGGCAGGCATGGTGCCTGTCCTCGAATCACAGGGAGTTGGACATGGGTCTTATACAGGCGGTCAAGGGTGCGGTAGGCGGTGTGCTGGCCGACCAGTGGAAGGACTTCTACACCGTGCCGGCGGGCCTGCCGTCTACGGCGGCCCTGTTCGCGGCGGTGCCGCAGGGCACCAATGCCGGCCGCGGCTCCAACACCAGCGGCTCGTCCAACATCATCAGCAACGGCTCGAAGATCATCGTGCCGGAAGGCTACGGCCTGCTGCTGTTCCAGGACGGCGCGATCACCGCCTTCGTCGCCGAACCGGGTGGCTACGAATGGCGCTCGGACGATCTGAACTCCCAGTCGATCTTCGCCGGCGACGGCCTGGTCAGCACCTTCATCAAGCAGAGCTGGGAGCGCTTCAAGTTCGGCGGCCAGCCGGGCTCGCAGCAGGCGGCTTACTTCGTGTCGCTGAAGGAACTGCCTGACAACCGCTTCGGCACCCAGTCGGAAATCTACTGGGACGACGGCTTCCTCAACACCCAGGTGGGTGCGGTCACGCGTGGCTCGTACACGCTGAAGATCGTCGATCCGATCCTGTTCGTGAAGAACTTCGTGCCCGCCAGCTATCTGCAGCCGGGCCAGGTGTTCGACTTCACCGATCTGGACAACGCCGCCGCCAGCCAGCTGTTCAATGAAGTGGTCGGTTCGCTGGCTCCCGCCTTCAGCCTGTACACGAACGATCCGAGCAAGGGCAACCGCATCACCAAGCTGCAGCAGGATTCGCTGGGCTTCGCGCAAAGCCTGTCGGCGGCAGTTGAGCAGGGTTACCAGTGGAAGTCCGATCGCGGCCTGGCCATCGTCAAGACCGCCATCGTCTCCATCGAGTACGACGCCAACACCCGCGAGCTGCTGAAGACCGTGCAGCGCGCCGATGCGCTGTCCGGTTCGCGCGGCAATTCCAACCTGCAGGCCAGCGTTGCCCAGGGCATCCAGTCGGCCGGCGAGAACGGCGGCGCGGCAGGCCTGGTCGGTGTCGGCATGGCTTCGGGCATGTTTGGTGTCGGTGGCATGCAGCAGCCGACCGCGCCGGCTGCCGATGATCCGGTGGCCAAGCTGAAGAAGGCCAAGGAAATGCTCGACCTGGGCCTGATCACCCAGAGCGACTACGACGCGCTCAAGGCCAAGGCACTGGGCCTGTAACCGGCAGGACGTACAACCACCATGTCCGATCCCCGAAACGGCCCACCGCCGCTGCCCGGATCCGCGCCCTCGACGCCGCCGCCCTTGCCGGCGGCGTCGTTGGATGGGCCGGGTTCGCCGCAGGACGTCCCTCCCCTGCCCGGCAGCTTCCCGCTGGACACCTCGAAACTGCCGCAGGCCATCCGTGATGAAGTGGAAGCACCCGATCCTGTGGCCATCGACACCTCGGCCAGCGAGCTGAAGGACGGCCTCAACCGCTGCCCCAGGTGCGGCGCCACCGACATCCGGCCCAAGGCCGGTACCGATATCCTGGTCTGCCTCTACTGCCGTCACGAATGGCATAGCGCGCGGGTCGAGGAGGAATTCGGGCTGGGCGAAGCCATCGACCAGCTGCGCGGTACCGTCATCGCCTCAGGCGCCCGTGACATCGATGCCGACACCTCGGCGTTGATGACGTTCAAGTGCACCGGCTGCGGCGCTGAAGTCACGGTCAACACCGAGAGTACGATGACGGCGCGCTGCCACTGGTGCCGCCATGTGTTCGGTGTCAACGAGCAGATCGCCAACGGCGCGGTGCCCGATGCCGTCCTGCCCTTCCACATCAAGAAGGACGATGCGGTCGCACGCATCCGCCAGTTCGTCGACAAGCGCCGGATGTTCGCGCTGAAGGCGTTCAAGGATCAGTTCACCCCGGAGAACGTGGTGGGCGTGTTCCTTCCGTACATGATCGTCGACAGCAATGTCAGCGCTGCCGTGACCGGCAAGGGCGAGATCAAGACCCGCGAATACACGGTCGGCAGCGAGAAGAACAAGCGCACCCTCTACGACGCCGACGTCTACCAGGTCGAGCGCCAGGTGGATTTCACCGTCGATGACCTGCCGCTGGAATCCTCGGCCGAACGCGGCAACCTGGACACCCGCGCCAACACCAACAACATCATCAACACCATCCTGCCGTTCGATACCAAGAACGCGGTCAAGTGGAACGCCTCGTACCTGGCCGGCTTCACCTCGGAGAAGCGCAACCTGGACGTGGAGAAGCTACGCCCACGCCTGGAAGATCAGCTGCTGTCGATCGCGCGCGCGCAGGTGGAGGGCTCGGTGAAGCGCTACAACCGCGGCGTACGCTGGGAGCAGGAGCAGCTGGAGGTGCATGGCACCCGCTGGGTGTCGATGTACCTGCCGGTGTGGCTGTATTCGTACCACCAGCCCGGCAAGAACGGCGGCATGCTGCACTACATCGCAGTGAACGGCCGCACCGGCGAAACCATGGGCAGCGTGCCCGTGCAACAGTGGAAGATGCTGTTGGCGGCACTGGCCACCGGCACCGTCATTGAAGCCCTCGCAATTGCCTTCCTGGTGGCATCGACATGAGTGATGACAGTGGTCTCTGGCTGTTGGCGGCAGGCCCGGCCGGCGCAACCGCGCTGTACTGGGCGCTGTACCGCTATTACCGCAACACCGACAAATCGCATTCCTTCGAACACGAAACCGAGATCGAAGCCCAGCCGGTGACCGGCTCGGACCAGCAGGTGGGCCGGGTCACCGGCACCGAGGAGAAGCGCATCCGCGGTGACAACGTGTACGAGTACCGGAAACGGGTGGTAAGAGTGAAGCCCGATCAGTAGAGCCAGGCCATGCCTGGCTGATCGACAACGCAGCGACGACGACGGTGAACAGCTTCAGCCGGGCAGATGTGTACGCGCCTGCGACTGTGGCCTGCTTCGCAGATCAGCTCTGTTTGCCATGCCTATACTACCGCCGCTTCCACCCCGGCCATCGTTGCACCTGCCGGTGGAAGCGGCGGGGCTGGATGTCCCCGTCGGACCGGCCGCCACGCTGCCGCCGGTCCTGCCAGTGATTTGTAACCCAATGCGGTTCAACCAATCACCAGGGGGAAGGCTATGCGCTACACACGTCGTGATTTTCTTGCCACCACCGCCAGCGCTTCATTGGCGTCACTGGTCGCGTCCGGTGCCTGGGCCAGCGGCGCCGCACCGGCCGACAAGGCCGCGCAGGCACGCTACCACCGATACAACGTCACCAGCCCCGAAGGCCAGCGCATGCTGGCCAGCTACGCACGCGGCATCAAGGCCATGCTGGCATTGCCGGCGGATGATCCACGCAACTGGTTCCGCAACGCCTTCGTGCACCTGATGGACTGCCCGCACGGCAACTGGTGGTTCTACGTCTGGCACCGTGGCTATGTCGGCTACTTCGAGCAGACCATCCGCACGCTCAGCGGCGATCCGCAGTTCGCCATGCCCTACTGGGACTGGACCGAGCTGCCACGGATTCCCCCGGCGATGTTCGACGGCGTGCTGACACCCACTGACAGCGCCTATGCTCCGTATACACGCAACCTGGCGGTCTTCACCCGGTTCATGCGGCCAGCCCTGCAGCGTTACTGGGAAACGCTGGATGCAGGCCAACGCGATCAGCTCAAGCTCCGTGGCTATCTCACTGCGGACGATGTTTGGAACGATGTGACCGGCTACAGCGCCGCGGAGAAGACCGGTATCTCGGGCAATGCGGCCTATGCGATCACCTGCGGCGCCCGTTATCTCTGGCGCGAGAATCCCGGCTTCGATGCAAAGACCGCTTCGGCCGTGTCTCCCGATACCATTCACGCGGGGCTTTCGCCGGTCGAGTTCTACAACGATGATGTGAGTCGCAGCTTCACCAGCTCGCGTACGGCCTCACACGTGGTGCAACCCGACGGCGCCACGAAATTCTCGGTACTCGAAGGCTTCCCGCACAACAAGGTGCACAACTGCATCGGTGGCGTCGGCGCGGTCGATCCCGGCCCCTATGGCAACATGACCAACTTCCTGTCGCCGCTCGATCCGATCTTCTACCTGCACCACGCCAACATGGACCGCCTGTGGGACGTGTGGAACCAGCTGCAGCAATCCCGCGGCAAGCCGATCATGCCCATCAACGTCGACCAGCGGCGTCAGTTCATGAACGAACCGTTCCGGTTCTTCGTCAATTCACAGGGCAAGCCCGTTGGCGAGCGTCCTGCCAGCGCCTTCTTCTCCACCACGGCCTTCGACTACGACTACGTCTATGGGGGCCGCAACGACCTGCTGACGGCGGCCGCACTGCCCGCAGCTGCCGGTGCGGTGCGGGTGGTGCGCGGCACACGTTCCGATGGCACTGTCCGCGTGGCTGTCCCCAATGAGGCGGTGCGCGCGCACCTGGCCGCATCGGGCCCACGACAGTTGATTGCGGAAGTGACTCTGGAGCGACCACGCGGCTTGAACAACACCCGCGAGTTCGACGTGCTGATCAACGCACCCGCCGGTACCTCGTCCGTGGATGCCGACAGCCCGTACTACGCCGGCACCGTATCGTTCTTCGGGCCCACCATGGCCGGGATGGATCACAGCCATCCCACCACGTTCGCGGTGCCGCTGCCTCAGAAACTGGGGGCCCTGCAGGCACTCAATGCAGCCAATGGTGGAACGACCACGCTGGAGATCCGTCTGGTTGCATCGTCCGGCCAGGCACCGCAGACGTTCCCGGTGCTCGACGCCGCCATTCTGGTTGCGCCGCTGCAGCCGTGATGACGCACTGCAGGTGCCGGCACTGTCCGGTACCTGCCTTGGGCATGCAGTTTTCAGCCTGCCTGCCCCAGCCGTACCTTCAACTGCTGGATCTCCTGTTCGCTGACCCCGATCGACTTCAGGTAACCCTCTGCTCCACCATACTGGCTGTGCAGTGCCGCCAGGAACTGCTCCATGTTGTCCGGCGCGGTACCGGACATGCCGGCCATCCTGCGACCGATCTCCGGATTCTGCTTGATCAACGCCATGATCTGCGCGTTCATCGCGCTGTCCTTCGGCTGCCCTTCCAGGTAGTGCGCCGAGATCGCGTAGTTGTGCACGATCTCGGCCTTGGGCACGCCCGCCAGGTCCAGCAGCAGGCCGGCGATGATACCGGTGCGGTCCTTGCCTGCGGTGCAATGGAACAGCACCGCGCCATCCTGCTGCGCGGCGATACGCTGGAACACCTGCTTGAACTGCGGCTGGCTGTGGCCCAACCACTGCACATAGGCCTCGCCCAGCGTATCCGGGAAGCTGGTCATCATCTTCTGCAGGTCCATCTTCTCCGTGCCCATCAGCGAAATGCGCTGATAGTCGAAGCGATCGTCGCGGGCCAGCAGATCCGGTGACTGTGCTTCCTCATCGGCGGTGCGCAGATCGATGTCGAGCTTCACACCGGCGGCAACGAGGGCATCACGGTCGGCATCGGTCAGGCGGCCAAGGTCGGCGGTGCGCACGAAGGCATCGGCTGGAATCGGCCCTTTGCTGCCCTGCAGGCCAGCGAAGGTACGCACATTCCAGGCACCCTGCAGCGGGATCACCCGCTGCGCATCGGCGGCGGCGGGCTTTGTGTTGGCGGTAGCCACCTGTTTGGCAGCGACGGCCTGCGGCGTATCAGCGGCAACCGCTGCGGCAGCCATCGGTAGAGCCAGCATCAGGGCCAGAGCGAGTTCGGTACGAGCGATCTTCATTGGAATCTCCAGTCGAATCAGAAGTTGACGGCCACATCCAGGCCGAAGGTGCGCGGGTCGTTGAAGATGCCGCTCTGGCCCAGCGCTGCGCTGTTGATCTTGTAGAACAGATGCTGTTCATCCAGAAGATTGCGCGCCCACAGCGAGAACGACATCGTGGTGCCGGTGCTGTTGACCGGTACATCCACCAGCGCCACCCGAGCGTTCACCACGAACGAGCTGTCGGTGAGCATCTGGTCGTACTCGCTCGTGTAGTAGCCATCGGACCAGTTGCCGTCCACATGGAACTTCAGTGCCGAGAAATTGGGGAACGGCACCAGGTAGTCGGCAGACAGGCTGCCGGCGTTCTTCGGCGCCAGCAGCGGCTGGACCGTTACCTGCACCCCCGCACCGAATGGGTCCGTCGCGGTCTGCGCGTCGATCTTCGTATAGGCGTAGTTGAGGCCGAGCGTGAGGTTGTCCACCGGCATCACATTGAACTCCAGCTCCGCGCCGCGCGATTTGCCATCGCTCAATGCATTGGTGGTGACCATGGTAGTGCGGGTCTCGCCACTGTTCGGGTCGAACGGCAGCGAGAAGTCCATCTGCTTGTGGGCGATGGTCGAATCGAACACGGCGAGGTTCAGGCGGGCGCGGTTGTCCCAGAACTGCGATTTGAAGCCCAGCTCATAGGCCGTCACTTCTTCAGGACCGAACGCGCTGTAGTTGGTCGAGCGCGAGTTGGCACCGCCGGCCTTGAATCCCGTGCTGTACTTGGCATAAAGCATCGCGTGCCCGCCAAGGTCGTAGGCGATGTTGACCATCGGGTCGAAGCGGCTCCAGCGGTCCTTGAACGCGAGGTTGGTCGCCGCACCATTGACGATGTACAGGCTGCCCTTCTTGTCATCGCGGGTATAGCGGCCACCGGCGGTCAGGTGCAGGCGCTGCAGCGCCTCCGGGGTCCACGTGGCTTGGCCGAACACACCCAGACTGTCGGTCCACGCTTTGCTGGCGCGGTCGATGCGTACCCGCGAGAGATCCAACGGGTTGGTCGCCGCATTCACCGTGTAGCTGTTGCCGCCTGGGCCCCAGACCAGCATGTTCGGGGTCTGCGCATTGTCACCGGCGGTCTCGTGGTAGTAGAACGCACCGCCGAGGAACTGCACCTGCGAGGTATTGCCGATCAGCTGGAACTCCTGGCTGTACTGGTGCTGGTAGACCTGCGCCAGGCTGTAACGCCCGAAGGGTGTGCCTGCGCCACCATAGGCCGAGATTGCATCGACCAGGCCCATGTCGGACTGGCCCTGGGTGAGTTCGCGGTATGAACTGATCGACTTCAGTTCCAGGTTGTCGTTCAGCGTCCACGACAGGTTCAACAGATGGCCACTGGTCCGCCCGATGTTGTCTTCCTGCGGGCCGCCGAGGATGGCGCTGTCGCGGCGATCCTGGCTGGCGCCGGCCTTCTGCAGTGGGCTCAGGTAGGCACCCGGCACCAGCACCTGGGTGTGGTACGGCGTGGTCGCGTCGTAGGAACGATCGAACGCGTACAGCAGCGAGAAGTCATCGCTCGGCTGCCACAGCGCACTCAAGCGCGCGCCACGCTTGTCGTAGCTGTTGAAGTCACGCTCGCCACGCATCGGATTGTCGGTGGTGCCGCCACGCCTGGCCTGCACTGCATCGACCTTGAAGCTGACATCGCCCACCTTGGGCAGGTCCAGGTGCAGCGCGCTGTTGTAGCCGCTGAAGTTGGACACACCGGCACTTACGCTGCCGCCGAATTCGCCGGTCGGTTGCTTGGTCACGATGCTCACTGCGCCGCCTTCGGTGTTGCGGCCGAACAGCGTGCCCTGCGGCCCCTTCAGCACTTCGATGCGCTCCACGTCGTAGAGCATGCTGCCCAGGCCCTGCGCACGGCCCATGAACACTCCATCGACATAGATACCGACGCCGGCGTCGCGGGCCGGCTGGTTTGCGTCACCGGAGGCGCCAATGCCACGGATACCGATGTTCAGCGCCGAACTGCGGGTGGCAAACGGCGTGACCCGCAGCGAAGGAATGGAACCATCAGACAGGCTGCCCAGCGAAATCGCGCTGCGGTCCTTCAGCGCTTCAGCATCGACCACCGACACCGAGATCGGCGTCTCCTGCAGGTTGGTGGCGCGTTTCTGCGCGGTCACCATCACCTGGTCGAGGGCGACGACAGTGCGCGCGACCTCGGCGGAGGCGGCAGCATCGGCGCTGGGATTGTCTTCTGCATGGGCCAGCACCGGCAGCGCGGCGGCGATGGCGAGGGTGAGCAACGGACGGTGCAGCGGGAGGTAGCGCATCGGACTCATTCGCGGAAGGAGGAGGCCGGCGCAGTCTGGAAGGCGGCAATTACAAATGAATGACCGTTCATTCACACCTTTTATGACGTACTATCCCGCCCCTGGACGCTCCTACCTCTCGCAATGACGCCGAAAGCCGCCGTAGCCGCATCCGCCAACGACCCTGCTGCCGCGCATGCCGAAGCCCAGCGCCGGCGCATCCTTGATGCCGCCCAGAAGTGCTTCATCACCCGCGGATTCCATGCCGGCTCGATCGGCGACATCGCCGCCGAAGCTGAGATCAGCCAAGGGCTGATGTACCGCTACTTCGCCAACAAGCGGGCCTTGATCCTGGCCCTGATCGAGCGCCAGCTGCGCCACGACCAGGCCTCGATCAGCGAGATGCCGGCAGCATCGGACCTGGTGGACGGCCTGCTGGAGTGCTACCAGCAATGGGCACGCGGCGAAGTGCTGCCGATCCACGGCAACGCCATCGCCAGCGTGGCGCTGTATGCGGAGATCAATGCCGAGGCGCATCGCGACCCGATGCTTGCCGAGGTACTGCGTACCCATGACAAGCAGACCAGCGCTGCCATCCACGCGTGGTTGCGGCAGCGCGACGTCAGCCTGGGCCGCGTCGTGGACGAAGAGCGGATTGCCAGCCGAACCCTGCTGCTGCGGCTTCTGGTGGAAGGACTGGCGATGCGTGCCGTGCGCGATCCGGACTTGCCTGCGGCACGGGTTCGCACCCTGTTGGCCGACGCCATCGGGCGGGTGATGGCGGACTGAGGCGTACCGCCGATCCTCACACGATCCCACACCTCGTCGGCAACGCTCGCAGACCGAGGTCTCGTTCAGTTCCCACGACGATAGCGACCAGTGGCGGCGCGACAACCGCCGCCATCGCAATCGCGACGTCCGCGACGACGACCTGTTCGGCCGCTGGACCCTGGGCCAGGAAAACGGCAGCACCTGTACCATCGAACTGCGGAACAGTGAATGGTTCGGCGGCTACAGCGCCTATGTTCCGGCTGGCTGTCCGGATGGCTTCTTCCCGGCCAATCGATGGGTGCTGTCCGGCGATGAGCTGCTGCTGACCGACTCCAGCAATACCGTGTTCGGCCGCTTTCACACATCAGGTGGCGGCCGCTGGTCGGGCGCGCTGAAATCGGACGGCACGCGGCTGTATCTCCACCCCACAGGACGCTGATGCGCCAGCCCTGCACGCAGTGGGCACGGCCGCGCGCGGAAGATGATCCCCTCTGTCTTTTCACGCCCGCGCGATGTCTGCTCCCACCGGCTCCCGCCTCGTCATCTACGCCGCCCTGGCCGGCAACCTAGCCATCGCTGTAGCCAAGTTCATCGCTGCGGGCATCTCCGGCAGCTCGGCCATGCTCAGCGAGGGTGTGCATTCGCTGGTCGACACCGCCAATGAGCTGCTGCTGCTCTACGGCCTGCATCGCGCCAGCAAGTCGCCGGACCCGGTGCACCCGTTCGGCTACGGGCGCGAACTGTACTTCTGGAGCTTCATCGTTGCCCTGCTGGTGTTCGCTGCCGGCGCTGGCGTCTCCGCCTACGAGGGCATTCAGCATATCCGCCGACCGGAACCCGCCACCAACCATGCGCTGAGCTACAGCGTTCTCGGTATTTCCATGCTGTTCGAAGGTGCATCGTGGTGGGTGGCGCTGCGTGAGTTCCGCCGGACCAAGGGCACGCTCGGGTACTTCGAAGCCTTCCGCCGCAGCAAGGATCCTTCCACATTCACCGTGCTGCTGGAGGACAGCGCCGCACTGCTCGGCCTTGGCTTTGCGCTGATCGGTCTGGTCGCCGCCCAGTTGCTGGACCTGCCCGTTCTCGATGGTGTGGCGTCCCTGTGTATTGCTGGCGTGCTGGCGGCTACAGCCTTCCTACTCGCACGCGAAACCAAAGGGCTGCTGGTAGGTGAGCCTGCCCATCCCGCGGTCGCGGAGCGGATCATGGCCGTGGCCGAAGCCGATCCGGACCTGCGCCGTGCCAACGGCGTGACCACCATGCAGATGGGACCAGAGCAGGTCGTGGCCATGCTCAGTGCAGAGTTCGAGGATGACCGCCGTACGCCGCAGATCGAGGCCTGCATCACCCGTATCGAGACCGCCGTGAAACGCGAGTACCCGGAGCTGGTAGCTCTGTTCATCAAGCCGCAGACATCGGAGGTTCATGCCGCCCGTCGTGCGGCGTTGGCAGCATCTCCCCGGCAGGATTGACGCAGCGTCCGCAACGGCTTCACCTGATCGCCGCCACACTGCAGACTCCTCCTGCAGAGCTTGCCACCGCCGTGCTGGACTGGTTGCCCGATCACTGGAAGATCCTTCCCCGCCGCTTCTACCAGCGCCCGTCCACCGACGTTGCCCCTGAGCTGCTCAACAAGCTGCTGGTCCGCGACGATGGCCGCGCGGCGCGCATCGTCGAGGTCGAGGCCTATGCCGGCAGTGTGGATCCAGCCGCGCACTCCTATCGTGGGCAGACCCCACGCACGGCCAGCATGTTTGGTGAGGCCGGCCATCTCTATGTCTACTTCACCTACGGCATGCACTGGGGCAGCAACGTTGTCTGCGGTGAAATCGGCGAAGGTGTCGCCGTCCTGCTGCGCGCCGCCGAGCCATTGGCGGGGCTGGAGCGGATGCACGAACTGCGCCCGGCGGCCAGGCGTGATCACGATCTGGCCAGCGGCCCCGGCAAGCTCTCGCAGGCTTTCGGACTGGACCACGGCTTCGATGGCGCGGATCTGGTGACCGGGAACCAAGGGATCATCATTGCCAGCGACGGCACCGCACCGCCGCTCGACCCGGTCGTCGGGCCCCGCATCGGTATCACACGTGCGGTGGACTTTCCCTGGCGCTGGCACGTTCGCGACCACCGTCACGTTTCGGTACGCCCCTCGCGCGCGCTTCGCAAACGCTGACCGAGGCGCGTCACATCGGCATCACCCGACGCTGGCGATACATAACGCGCTACGCACTAGCGTAGTGCCTGACAGCCGCCGAAGCCGCCCTCGCCACCCCAGCCCTGAAACGCGCCATGGACGAAGCCGAACGACTGCTTGAACTCGACCGTCTGCATCTGCTCGACACTCCGCCAGAGCCGGTTTTCGATGCGATCGTCGCCGCCGCGCGTGCCGCCACCGGCATGACCATGGCACTGATCTCGGTGGTAGCCGACGAGCGCCAGTGGTTCAAGGCCAACATCGGGCTGGAAGGTGTCAGTGAGACCGCACGCGAGATTTCTTTCTGCACGCATGCGATCCAGCAGGATGAGCTGTTCGAAGTTCCGGACGCGCGCCAGGATCCGCGATTCTCCACCAACCCGCTGGTGACCGGCGGCCCACGCATCCGCCACTACGCCGGCATCTCGCTGGGCTCGGCGCACGGCGCTCGCATTGGAACACTGTGCCTGCTCGATCCGATGCCGGGCGTACTGTCGCCCTCACAGCGCGAACTGATGGTGCATCTGGCGCGGGTCACCACCCAGGTACTGGAACAGCGCAGCACCTTGATGGCCCAGGTCGGCCAGGCCAAGGCTCTGCACCGCGAGTTGAAACGCAGTGAGGATTTCCTGGAACGCACCAACCGCGCAGCGCGGGTAGGCGGCTGGGAGATGGACCTGGTCAATAACGAAGTGCGCTGGACGCGCGAAACCAAACAGATCCATGGCGTGCGCAGCAACTTCGAGCCCACGCTCGACACCGCGCTTTCGTTCTACCGCGAGGACAGCCGCAGCATCATCCGCACAGCGGTACAGCGCTGCATCGAGGAAGGCACGTCGTGGGAGGTTCAATTGCCGATGACGACCGCCGACGGACGCGCCATCTGGACGAGGGTCGTCGGTGGCCGGCAGCAGGTTGATGGTCACCCTCGGCTGGTCGGCGCCATCCAGGACATCACCGAGGAGCGCGCCGCACTGGATGCGCTGGAAGCTAGCGAAACCCGCTACCGGCGTCTGTTCCACTACAGCCTGGGTTTGATCTGTACGCATACGCTGGATGGCACGCTGACGTCGGTGAACCCGGCGGCAGTGCAGTCGTTGGGTTTCGACGAAGGCCAGATGATCGGGCGCAGCCTGTGTGACCTGATGCCGCCGGAGAAGCGCGCCGCCTTCAAGGCCTATCTCGAGCGCATCACGGTCAACCACACCGATGCCGGCGTCATCGAACTGATCGCTGCCGATGGAACCCGGCACTATTGGGCCTACCACAACGTGCTCGACAGCGAAGCCAATCCACCCTACGTGCTCGGCCATGCACAGGACGTCACCGCATTGCGGATGCAGGAACAGCAGTTGCGTGAAATGTCCTTCAAGGACCCGCTCACCCAGAGCTACAACCGCCGCTTCCTGCCCCGCCTGGACGAACTGGGCGAGCGGCCATGGGCCTGCCTGATGTTCGATCTTGATCATTTCAAGCAGATCAACGACAGCCAGGGCCATGCGCGAGGTGACACGGTGCTGGTGGAGTTCGCCGCCTTCCTGCGCTCTCCGCTGGGTGCGGCGGAGAACGTGGTACGGATGGGGGGCGACGAGTTCATGGTGGTGCTGACCGGCCCGGAACCGGGGAGGCTGACCGCACTGGAACAGTGGTATGCGGAGCACGCCGGGCAGTCACCCACGCCCTTCTCGCTGGGCGCGACCCACCATGCACCTGGCGAGACGGTGGCCGACACCCTGCAGCGCGCCGACAGCCGGCTGTACCGCGAGCGGGCACGTGTGCGCAGGCATCCCCGGCCGTCGGCCTGATATCGGCCGCAGCTGCCGGCTTGCCGAACCTGCCCGTACGTCTGTGGCCCCGGTGTAGCGCTATGCTCGTCAGCGGGCACCAACGGCCCCCTGGGGAACCCGCATGACCCGCAGCATCCGCTTCGTCCTGCTACTGCTGTTGCTGCTTCCTTCGCTCGCACTGGCGGCGCCAGCCCCTGCACCGGTCGAAGCGAGGGTGCCCTTCGCGCCAGCGCCCTTCATCGGCAGCGACGGCCTGCATCATCTGGCCTATGAACTGCACATCACCAATTTCTACGGCGATACCGGCGCGCTGCAGCCGCAGTCGCTGCAGGTGTTCGCCGACAACGCTGCAACATCGCTACTGACGCTGGACGGCCCCGCCCTGCGCGGCTGGGTTCGGCCGATGCCGGCCGAGGATGTGGCCCTCAGCATTGCGCCCGGCAAGCGGCTGGTGGTTTTCCTGTGGCTGTCATTGCCACCCGGCGCGCCCGTTCCACACACCCTCCGTCACCACATGCTGCTGGGCACCGAGCACCACGGCAACGTGCTGCTGGATGGCGCCAGCGTGCAGGTCAATCCTGCGCCAGTGCTGGCCGTGGGACCGCCGCTGCAGGGTGGCCGCTGGCTCGCGCATGAAGGACCGGGCGCGGCGCAGTCGCACCATTGGGGCAGCCTGGTTGCGGTCAATGGTGAGCTGACCATTCCACAGCGCTTCGCCCTCGATCTGGTCGGCGTGGACGCACAAGGCCGCGCGGTGCGGCCCGGTACAAAGGATCTGCAGCACACCCGCCACTCGGACTGGGTCGGCTATGCGGCACCGGTGCTGGCCGTGGCCGATGGCATCGTCCGCGCCACCCGCGACGGACAGCCGGAGCATGCCCCACTGACCGCACAACCGGAGCCATCGTCACTGACCGCCGACGGCTTGTTCGGCAACTACGTTGTGGTGGAAATCGCGCCGGATGTCTTCGCCAGCTACGCCCACCTGCGCGCAGGCAGCGTCAAGGTCAGACCCGGGCAACGCATCCAACGGGGACAGGTGCTGGCGCAGCTGGGACAGTCGGGCAATTCCGCTGCGCCACACCTGCATTTCCAGCTTTCCAACAAGGCCACGTTCGAAGGGTCCGAAGGCATTCCCTATGTCTTCCATGCCTTCGACGATTTCGGCCCTGAAAGCGAGGCACAACTGTTCGGCCGAGGTGACGTCTGGAAACCCGGCGTGGCCGTGCCGCGCGACAACCAGTTGCCGCTGAACGACATCGTCATTGCCTTTCCGCCGCGCTGACACACCGACTCTGCTGCCGGGAATGCTCCTGCCCACGCTCGGCTTGCTGCGCGCAGCGCAGGGTTCATAGTGGCCTGACCGGAGAGCAGCCGAGCATGGGCTCGGCTCTACAAGTGCACGCACCGGGCCTGCGCCTACTCCGCCGCCAGCGCCTGGATCGGGTCCAGCTGCGCGGCGCTGCGTGCCGGGAAGTAGCCGAAGCCCAGCCCGATCGCCGATGAGCACGCCAATGCAGCCAGCACCGGTCCCGGCGTGAACAGGAACGGCACGCCCAGCGACAGCAGGCTGGACAGCGCTCCCGCACCGAACGCGAACAGTACGCCCAGCACACCACCGAGCAGGCAGATCAGCACCGCTTCGATCAGGAACTGGCGCAGGATGTCACCCTGCCGCGCACCCACTGCCAGACGCACGCCGATCTCGCGCACGCGCTCCTTCACCGACACCAGCATGATGTTCATCACCCCAACTCCACCCACCACCAGCGCCACCGCGGCAATGGCGGAGACCAGGGCCGCCATGGTCTGGCTGGACTTCATCACCGCCTTGCGGATCTGATCGGCGTTGTAGATGAAGAAATCCCGCCGCCCATGCAACCGTTGCAGTTCGGCAGCCAGCGAGGCTTCGGCGGCGGTGGTCGGCACGTTGTCGCGCACCCGCACGGTGATGCTCTCCAGCCGTTGGCTGCCCAGCAGCCGCGAGGCCGCCGAGGTATACGGCACGTAGACCGTGGGCGTCGCACCGCCGGCAAAGGCGCTGGCGCCGACCACACCGATCACCTCTACCGGCATGCCGCCCAACAGCACTGTACTGCCGATCGGGTTGCCGGTGAACAGCGCCTTGGCCGCCTTCTGATCGACCACGCCCACGGCACGATGCGCATCTACTTCAGCATCGGTGAAGAAGCGCCCAGCCTTCAGCTGCAGCCCGCGCACGCGCGGCAAGTCCGCGCCCACGCCCTGCACCTGGGTGTTGGCACGACGGCTGCCCTGCAGTGCTGCCACCGAACCCGTCAGATTGGGGCTGACGCTGTCCACGTAGCTGAGCGCGGCCAGATGGTCGGCATCCCCCACCACCAGCGTTTCGATCTCCGCCGAGCGCGGGTCACCGAAATCGGCGCCGGGGAATATCTCCAGTGTGCTGGCGCCCAGTTCATTGATCTGTGATTCCACCTGCGCCTGCGCGCCCTTGCCTAGCGCGACCACGGTCACCACGGCGGCCACGCCGATGATGATGCCGAGCATCGTCAACAAGGTCCGCAGTCGATGGGCCAGCATCGAACGCACCGCCATCCGGGCGGCCTCGCGTACCGCGTCCAGGCGCGCCCGGCGCTCGGCAGTCAGGGACGGACCGCGTTCGGCGATGGACGCAGCGGGCGTCAACACCGGCGCCCTGTCACCACGATCGGCGACCACACGTCCGTCGGCAATCTCGATCACCCGGCCGGCATGCGCGGCAATTGCAGCGTCATGGGTCACCAGGATCACCGTATGGCCTTGCCCATGCAGGCGCTTCAGTTCGGCCATCACCTGCTGGCCACTGGCGTGATCGAGCGCGCCGGTCGGCTCGTCGGCCAGTACGATGGCGCCGCCGTTCATCAGCGAACGCGCGATCGACACGCGCTGCTGCTGGCCGCCGGACAGCTGGCTCGGCCGGTTTGCGGTGCGTTCGCCCAAGCCCAGCGTTTCCAGCAGCCCGCGGGCACGCGCGGTACGCGTCTCTGCATCCACGCCCGCATAGACCGCCGGCAATGCCACGTTCTCGGTGGCGCTCAGGTTCTCCATCAGGTTGTAGCGCTGGAAGATGAAGCCGAAGTGCTCGCGGCGCAGCCGGGCCATCGCATCCGGCGCCATCTGCTCGGTGGCCTCGCCGTTCACGCGATAGCTGCCTTCGGTTGGCCGGTCCAGGCAGCCGAGGATGTTCATCAACGTTGATTTTCCCGAACCGGACGGGCCGATGATGGCGATGAACTCACCGGCGTCGATACGCAGCGAGACATCCTTCAGCACCACCACTTCACCGGCGGCCGAGCGATAGGCGCGCGATACGCCATGCAGTTCCAGCAGAGCATCGGCCATGCTCAGATCCCCAACAGGCTGGCAGCTTCCGGCTCAGCGCCGCTTGGCGCCTGGCCGACCACCACGTTCTCGCCTGCCTTCAGCCCGGACAGGATCTGCACCGCCGTCGCGGTGCGCAAACCCGTGCTGACCTCACGCTCGGTGACGCGGCCCTTTGCATCGACCACCTGCACCGTGCCGCGGTTGCTGTCCTTGCCTTCGGATTCGGTCAATGCGGTCAACGGCACCTGCAGTGCGTTGGCAGCGCGTGCCAGTTGCAGGGTGACCTTCACCGTCATCGACGGTTTCAGCTTCAGGCCCGGATTGGCCACATCGAACAGGCCGGCGTAGTACACCGCCTTGGGCGTCTGCGCCGAGCCACCCGCACTGCTGCCGGCCATATCGGCAATCGTCGACGGCGCAGGCTCCAGCTGCTGCAGATGGGATTCGTAGCGGCGGCCACTCGGGCCCAGTGTCGAAAACCACAGCGGCTGGCCGGGCGCGACCAGCTCCACATCGGCCTCCGCGATCTCGGCGCGCACGGTCATCGTATCCATCTGCGCCAGCATCACGATGGTCGGCGTGGTCTGCATCGAGTTCAACGTCTGCCCGGCCTTGGTCACGATAGCGACGATGTACCCGTCGCTGGGCGAGACGATGCGGGAATAGCCGAGGTTGATACGTGCGGTTTCGACCTGGGTCACGGCCTGGTCGATCTGCGCCTGCAGCGCGGCCATCTCCGAGCGCGCCGTATCACGTGCCACCCGCGCGGCCTCGAAACCTTCCTGTGACACCAGGCGTGACGCCACCAGCTGCGACTGCCGCTCGTAGACACGGCTGGACTGGGCGTAACGGGCCTGGCTGGCCGCATGCTGGGCACGCAACGTGTTGGTGGCCGCTTCAGCGCTGCGCAGGGCGATGCGCTGCGGCTGCGAGTCGACCTCGGCAATCAGGTCGCCGGCCTGTACGCGCTGGCCCAGCACCACATGCAGGCGCTTGACCTGGCCGGACACCTGCGCGCCCACCGCCACCAGCTCCTTCGGGTTGACCCGGCCCACCGCCTGCACGGTCTTTTCCAGATCCGCCACTCTTGCCGGCGCGGTGATCAACGCGGCATCATCGCTGTCTGCGAAGACCCACCAGCCTGCGGCACCCGCAATGAGAGCCACGGCTGCGGCGATGGTCCAGATCCTGCGGTTGTTCATCGAAACGCCCGGCTGCGGGCGGCCACCCAGTGCGACCGCTGAGGCCGCAGTCTGCAAGCCAGGGGTGGACGTTTCTTGGAGCCACTGTGGAGATTGCATGGAGATCCGGCAGCCGTTCAGGCACGCCGCCGGCGGCTGAACCAGGCGATCCGTGTCCACGCAATCTCGACACAATCTCGACCGAGTCTCCATCAATGGCGGCTAGCCTCGGCAACTTGCCGACTGCCTGCCCACCGTGCTCCGTCCCCATCCAGACCTGCCGTCGATCGATGTGCGCCGCGCCTACCTGGCCTGGTGCGCGCCTTCGCCGTGGCTGCTCGCCCTGGTGCTGGCATCGACCACGGCCTGGACGCTGGCCAGTCCCCATGTGCTAGCGCCCCTGCTGGCAGGCTTCGGTGCTACCGCCCTGCTGTGGTTCCGCAGCGATGGGCCAGGCCACGCGAGCCGCCTCGGATCGCCCGCTTCGCTGGCGCTGATCGGCCTGGCGGTCTGGTCGGAGACGAAGCCAACCGCCGCCGGTGCCACGCTGCATCTGCTGCTCGCCCTCGCAACCCTGCTGGTCGCCACCCAGATGACGCTCCGCCTGCGCGCCATCCTGCGCATGGCCACCCGCCTGCAGGCACGGGTGGATGCAGCCGACATGGCATCGCGCTGGGCCCGATTGTCGGCAGCGGTATCCGCCCTGGCTGCGCGGGATCTGCGTGAAGGGCGACCGCTGGCGCCGTCGCTGCGTCGCACGCTGGTGCTGGCCACGCTGGCCTGGGCCGCCAACGAGGAAGCACAGGCCATGGAACGCCGACGATGACCTCTCCACTGACATCGCCCTCACCTGCTCACTTTCCAAAGCCGCATCACGCAATGAAACCCGATACCCGCATGCGCCAGGCGCCCCTGGTCCTGATTGCCGAAGACGAAGGCGAGATCGCCGACATCCTTGGTGCGTACCTGGCGCGTTCCGGCCTGCGCAGCGTCCGCGCGGTCGATGGCGAGACGGCCCTGGCCAGTCATCGCCAGCTACGCCCGGATCTGGTGCTGCTGGATGTGCAGATGCCGAGAATGGATGGATGGCAGGTGCTGAGCGAACTGCGCAGGCGTGGCAATACGCCGGTGATCATGCTCACCGCACTCGACCAGGACGTGGACAAGTTGACCGGCCTGCGCGTCGGCGCCGACGACTATGTAGCCAAGCCATTCAATCCGGCCGAGATCGTCGCCCGTATCCAGGCGGTGCTGCGGCGGAGTGCCAGAGAACCCAGCGATGCGCCCAGCGGGGTGATCCGCCAGGGACCGTTCGAGATCGACCTGCGCAGCCATGAGGTGACCGTGCGCACAGATGAGCAACTGCACGCACTGACCTTCACGCTCACCGAGTTCCGCCTGCTGGTACACATGGCGCGCGCACCGCGCCAGGTGCACAGCCGGCTGGATCTGCTGCACAACTGCCTGCCCGAGGGCGATGCGCAGGAACGGACGGTGGACAGCCACGTCAGCAAACTGCGCCGCAAGCTGGAAGACGTCGGCGTCATCGGCATTCCGGCCACCATCCGTGGCGTTGGCTACCGTTTCCTGGACTGAATGATGAACCCCAAAGGCAAGAGCATCGGCCGCCAGATCACGCTGTCCATCACGGTCGCCTCGCTGTGCTCGACGGTGCTGTCGATCAGCGGCTTCTACCTGTTCTACTACCTGATGGAAGTGTTCTATCCGCGTTGGTACGACGAGCCGGAAACCATCATGCCATCGGGGCTGGAGTGGCTGTGGATCGGCTTGACCGCCTCCGTTGTCGTCATCTTCGCCACGCTGGTCGCCTCGCGCCTGACCCGCCGCATCATCACGCCATTGAACTCGGTGGCCGAAAGCCTGCGCCGGGTCGCCAGCGGTGATCTGGAGGCACGTGCACGCGGCGGCGACACCTCGATGACCGAAGCGGCCACGCTGGTCAGCGATTTCAACTCCATGGCCGAGCGGCTCAGCCGGATGTCCGAGAACCGGGTGTTCTGGAACGCCGCGATCGCGCACGAACTGCGCACGCCGATGACCATCCTGCGCGGCCGCCTGCAGGGCATTGCCGAAGGGGTATTCGAGCCAGGCCCGGAACAGTTCAACAGCATGCTCACCCAGCTGGAAGGCCTGACCCGGATCATCGAGGACCTGCGCGTGGTCAGCCTGGCCGAGAGTGGTCATCTGGATCTTCGTCTGCAGCGCAGCGATGTCAGCGTACAGGTGGCGGCAGTGGTGGAAGCGATGTCCGAAGCGCTGACCGAAAGTGGCTTCTCGGTAAGCCTGGATGCGCGCCCGTCACTGGCCGACTGCGATCCCGCACGCATCCGCCAGGCCGTGCTGGCACTGCTGGAGAACGCGCGGCGGCATGCCATTCCGTGTCCGCTGCGGGTGGCCGTCACCCTGGCCGAAGGCCATTGCACCGTAGCGGTGGAGGACGGCGGCCCCGGCGTGCCGGACGAGCTGCGCGACAGCATCTTCGAGGCCTTCCAGCGCACCGATGTCTCGCGTTCCCGGCAGAGCGGTGGCTCCGGGCTTGGCCTGGCGGTAGTACGTGCGATTGCCGTGGCCCATCACGGAACCGCGCAGTGCCGGGCCACCGAACGTGGCGGCAGTTCGTTCGAGATCCGCTGGCCGGTGCATGCACGTCGTTGAGGGCGCAACGTTGCGGCAGACGCTGCTCTGGTAGCGGCCCACCTTGGTGGGCATTCGCATCGCTGAACGGCGCCGATTTCTCCACGCAATCTCCATCGTCCCTCCATGCCCGCTCCAAAGGGCTGCCGATACTGGGCGTGACCAGGGAGGCGGCAGGTATCCAGCCCCCTGCCCTGTCTCCACCTTGCCCAGGCATCCCCATGAAACACCCTCACGATCCGGCGGCCGCCGCCGGTAGCATCGGCCAGCAGAACGCGGCCGCCACCCTCAAGGCCATCCTGCGCACCTACCCGTGGCAGCTCACCGGCACGTTCTCGCTGGTGGCGCTGGAGAACGCGCTGCTGCTGGCGTATCCGCTGTTTGCCGGCTTCGCGGTGGACGCGATCATCCGCGGCGACATCGGCCACGCCATCTCGTACGCCGGCGTCGTGCTGTTGTTCTGGCTGGTCGGTGCCGCCCGCCGTGCGGTCGATACCCGTACCTTCACCCGCATCTATGCCGACCTGGCGGTGAATGTGGTGCAGGCACAGCGCAGGCTGGGCCACGCCACCTCCACCTCGGCCGCACGCGTGGTGCTGGCCCGCGAGTTCGTCGACTTCTTCGAGAAGCACGTGCCGATCATCGCCACCGCGCTGGTATCGATGTTCGGTGCGGCGGTGATGCTGCTGGTGATCGAACCGCTGGTGGGCGCCGCGAGCCTGATCGCACTGCTTGGCGCAGTGTTGCTGATGCCGTCGTTCGCACACCGCAACGAGCAGCTGCATGGGCGCCTGAACAACCGGCTGGAACATGAAATCCGACTGGTTGACCGGGTCAGCCCCTCGGTGCTGCGTCGCCACTACACCACGCTGTCGCGGCTGCGTATCCTGCTATCTGATCGCGAAGCTGGAGCCTTCGTGGTGGTGGGCGCCGCGGCGGCGGTGTTGTTCGCGGTGACCATCGGTCGACTCGCCACCACCGACGGTGTGACGCCGGGTCATGTGTACGCGGTGATGACCTACCTGTGGACGTTCGTCGGCAGCCTGGACGATGCACCGTCGATGGTGGATCAGCTGGCGCGCTTGGAGGACATCGGCCGCCGCGTCAGCCCGGGGATGAACGATGCGGAGCGCAAAGATGCCGCTTGACCGGTAAATGCCCACCTTGGTGGGCAACGATGTATCGCGGCGCCAACCAAGGTTGGCGACTACCGAGGCAACGGTGCCAACCAGGATTGGGGGGTTACCCAGAGGCTGCCGTGCGTCCGCACATCGCCAACGCACCGATGATCAATGCCTCCATGCTGCGGTCGAACTCGGCCTGCTGTGCCTTCCTATCCAGTGGCCGCCGCGACGTATCGACCACCGCATTCCGCGAGTACACGGTGTCGGCCAACGCCACGGCGTGATACGCCACGGTCGACAGCAACCACGCTGCCTGCTCCAGCGGGAGGCCATGTGCACGACTGAACTCGGCATGATGGCGCTGGATGCGGGCCAGCATCTCCGGCGTCTTCGCGCCGTGGCTGACCAGGAATGGCGCCAAGCCCGGATTGGCATCCACCAGCGCCCGCAGTGAACGCTGGAATGCGCGCAGGTCCTCCTCGATGCTGCGCCGGCCAGCGGCATCCAGCGCCGGCGCCTGCCAACGCTCGAAGATCGCCTCGGCCACCAGCTCGCGCAGCGCCGCCAGATTCGCCACATGCTTGTACAGCGCGATGTGGCTCACCCCGAGCGCCGCCGCCACGCCCACGAAGCTCAGCCCCGGCAGCGTCATTGCAATGCCGGCGTCGGCGATGCGTTCGCGGGTGATGGTGGGCGGTCGCCCACGGGTGGCGGTCTTTTTCGGTGCAGCCATGCGGTAACGGCTCCTGCGCGATGCGCGGGCAAGGGCTGCCATGGTGGTCCGCAGCGACGCAGTGGTCAACGCATCCTGCGCCCCCCTGGACAGCTCCGGGTTGCGACGCGATCAATTTAGTTTACTATGATGTAACTAATTCGCATTCGCAGTGTCCAGGATCGTTGTCGATGTCCGCGTCTCCTCCTTCAATCACCCCGGCTGGTCCGCTGCGCGGTGCCGACCATGATCGCGGCCTGCAGGCGCTGCAGGTCCAGGTGGTCGCGGTTGTACAGCCATGCGCCAGCCTGCTGCGCCTCGTGGTCCAGTTGCCGGAGCAGGCAGCCCTCGCGCCGTGGCAGCGCGCAAACACTGCCGTGCGCATCCAGCTCGGCGCCGCCTTCGGCGATGTGTCACGGATCTACACCGTGCGCTGCGTCGACGCGCACACGCGCCGATTCACGCTGGATGTGGTGCTGCACGAAGCACCAGGACCGATGCTGGCCTGGGCGCGTGCGCTGCGCCCCGGTGATGCCTTCGATCTGACCGGCCCGCGCCCGCATCTGCAGGTGCCGCAGCGTGAAGGTGCCAGCGCTCTCCTGTTCGCTGATCAGAGCGCCATCCCCGCCCTGTCTGCGTTGCTGCAGCAATGGCCGGCCGGTCTGCATGCGCAGGCCTGGATCGCCTCGAATGATCCCTTCCCGGTAGACGAGCTGCCCCGCATCAATGGTGTCTGCGTGCAGCGCCTGGCCACCGGTGATGCGCCCTTGCTGCAGCAGGCACGCAGACTGCACCCGGACGCCAACAACACCGTCTGGGCGGCCGGCGAACGCGAGGAAATGCGCGCCCTGCGCCGCCACTTCATCGAAGCGGTCGGCCTGGCACGCACCGACGTCGCCGTTGCCGGCTACTGGAAACGTGGCGAGACCACCACCGACACCGACCAGCGCCGCCGCCGCAACTACGAGCGCGTGCTGGCCCGCGGCGGTGGCCTGCAGGACCTCGACGACCTCGCCGACGATATCTGATCCACCCTGCAGCACCCGCGCTCCGCGCTTCGCTCCACCCAGCCACAGATCGCCCACGCACCTCGCGTGCAGCACTGCCCCAGCGGCAGCGCCGTGCCCTCTGCCAGCCACTCCACAGCCCGCGTCGTCCTGCCCGTGCAGGTCATCGACGGCGCCGTGCTGGCCGATCGCACGACCCACCACGACGAGAACCGCCATGTCCCTCCCCGCCCGAACCCTGCCCCTCCCGCGCCGTACCGCGCTGTCCCTGGCCGCGCGCGCGGCAATGCTGCCTGCGCTGCTGATCGCCACTGCCGCCCACGCCAACGACGCGCCCGATGGCGCCCGCCAGCTGCCCACGGTGAACGTACGCGCCGACAAGACCGCGCCTACCGATGCCTACGCCGGTGGTCAGGTGACGCGCGGCAGCCGTGTCGGCCTGCTCGGCGACCTCGATTTCATGGACACACCGTTCAACACCACCCGCTACACCGCCGAATTCATCGAGAACATCCAGGCACCGGATCTGGTACGGGTGATCGCGCTGACCGACCCGAGCGTCTACAACAGCGGTTCCAGTGGTGGCATCACCGATTACTTCAACATCCGTGGCTTCGGCGTGGCCTCCTCGGACATCGGCTTCGGCGGGCTGTACGGGCTGATTCCCTACTACCGGGTCACCCCGGAACTGGCCGAGAACATCGAGGTGCTGAAGGGCCCGTCCGCGCTGCTCAACGGCATGCCGCCGGGCGGCTCGGTCGGCGGCAGCGTCAACCTTGTACCGAAGCGTGCCGGCGACACGCCGTTGACCCGCTTCACCGCCAGCTACGGCAGCGACGCACAGTTCGGTGGCCATCTGGATATCGGCCGCCGCTTCGGCGCGGACAAGCAGTTCGGCATGCGCCTCAATGCCGTGCACCGCGATGGCGACACCGCCACCGACCACCAGCAGCACAAGGCGCAGCTGGCATCGCTCGGCCTGGACTGGCGCGGCGAGCGCTCGCAGGTATCGCTGGACCTGTTCAGCAGCCGCGACCACGTGGATGGCCTCAACCGTGGTGTCTCGCTGGCACCTGGCCTGGCCGTGCCGCGCCCGCCGAAGGCCAGCACGCTGTTCGCACCGGGCTGGACCTTCAGCACCGTCAAAGACCAGGCCGCCGCGCTGCGCTGGTCGTTCGACATCAATGATCACCTGCAGGCGCACGCCAGCTACGGCCACGGCCATACCGATTTCGATTCCGTCGCCAGCGGCACCACGCTGATCACCAATGCCGCCGGCGACTTCCGCAACAACTTCGCCCACCAGCGTTTCATCTACAGCAAGGACACCGCCGAAGCCGGGGTGTCGGCACGCTTCCGCACGGGCCCGGTCGATCATGCACTGGCCATCAGCGCCGCCTGGTACCACCACGATTACAAGTTCGGCTTCCAACGCAACCTGCTGGCCCGCGACTGGGTGACCAATATCTACAATCCGCAATGGGGCCCGGCCATCGACCGCAGCTTCAGCAATGCGTCGCTGCCGAAGATCGGCGAAGTCCGCACCACCAGTTTCGGTATCGCCGACACGCTGTCCTTCATCGATGACCGCGTGCAGCTGACCCTTGGCATCCGCCGCCAGACCGTGCTCAGCGATATCATCGACGGCAGCACTGGCAAGCGCACGTCGCGCTACGACACCAGCGCCAACACTCCGGCCGGCGCGCTGCTGTTCAAGGCCAGTGACCGCCTGTCGCTGTACGCCAACTACATCGAAGGGCTCAGCCAGGGCAGCACCGCACCGGTCAGCGCAGCCAACGCCGGCGAAGTGTTCCCACCGTACAAGACCCGCCAGCGCGAGGTCGGCGCCAAGTTCGACTTCGGTCGCCTGGCCAGTGCGCTTAGCTTGTACGAGATCGAGAAGCCCGGCTCCTACACCGACCCGGCCACCAACGTGTTCTCGTTCAGCGGCCAGCAGCGCAACCGTGGCGTGGAATGGACCGTGTTCGGCCAGGCCACCGGACAGCTGCGCGTGCTGGGCGGAATCGGCTGGCTGCAGCCGAAGCTGACCCGTACCCAGGGCGGCATCAACCAGGGTCGCCTGGCCACCGCCACCCCGCAGTGGCAGGGCAAGCTGGGCCTGGAATGGGATGTGCAGGCCGTGCCGGGCCTCACCCTCACCGGCAATGCAGTCAGCCTGTCCAAGGGCTACATCAATGCCGACAACAGCCAATGGGTGGCCGGCCGCACCGTGTTCGACCTCGGTGCCCGCTATGCACTGCAGGCCGCCGGTCACCCGTTGGTGCTGCGCGCCACCGTGCAGAACCTCACCAACAAGGCGTACTGGGCAGGCAGCCTCGGCTCCGGGCTGGGCACGCCGCGCACCGCCGTGCTGTCGGCCACCGTCGATTTCTGATGCCTGATGCACGGGCGCCACGCCATCGCGCGTGGCGCCCCGGAGAAGTGATGTGAGCGTTTCCCGTACCACCGTCGTGCTGGCCTGGCTGCCGCTGGCCTCGCGCATCCTCGCCGCGTTGTTCGGCGGCTATGTGCTGGCCGCGCTGTGCAGCATCGCCGCACTGGCGCTGCCCATCGATGGCCGCCAGGCCGTGTTCACCGGCATGCTGGCCAGCTTCCTGTTGTATGCGGGCGCCGTAGTCTGGGTGTTCGCGGTGCGCTCGGCCTGGCGCGCATGGCTGGGCCTGATCGTCGCCGCGTTGCCACTGTGGCTGGTTGCACAGACGGTCGGCAACGGAGGCACTGCATGAGCAAGGTCGATCGCACCCCGAAGCCACGCGGCATCCGCCAGACCATGTCCGACCTGCATATCTGGGTCGGGCTGCTGGCCGGCTGGATCCTGTACGCGATGTTCCTCACCGGCACCGCCAGCTACTTCCGCGACGAGCTCTCGCGCTATACCCGCCCGGAAATCGCCACGCCGTCTATATTGCCGGATGCCGCTATCGTCACGCAGCGCACCGTCGCCACGATCATGGCCGACACGCCAGCGGCCAGCCAGATCAACCTCGGCCTGCCGAGCACGCGCATGCCATGGGTGTCGGCGATGTGGGCCAGCCCGGGTGGGCGTGGCCGGCATGGCTTCGACTCGGGCCTGTTCGATGCCAACACCGGCGCGCCGCTGCAGGCACGCGACACCGGCGGCGGCGACTTCTTCTATGCCTTCCATTTCAACCTGCATTACATGCCTGCGATGTGGGGTCGCTGGATCGTCGGCCTGTGCGCGATGTTCATGCTGGTGGCCATCGTCAGCGGCGTGATCACCCACAAGAAGATCTTCGCTGACTTCTTCACCTTCCGCTGGGGCAAGGGCCAGCGCTCGTGGCTGGATGGTCACGCGGCACTCTCGGTGCTCGGCCTGCCGTTCCACTTCATGATCACCTGGAGCGGACTGGTGATGCTGGCGGTGCTGTACATGCCGTGGGGCCTGGCCAAACTGCCTGACAAGCGCCAGCAGGCCGAGGTGGTCAGCGAGATGCGCCTGTTCCTGCCACCGCAGAAGGCCGCGGGCCAGCCTGCCCCGCTCACCGACGTCGGCGCACTGGTGCAACAGGCCGAGCAGCGCTGGGGAACCGGATCGGTGGGCAGCGTGCAGGTGCAGAACCCCGGCGACCAGAACGCACTCGTGGCCGTAGTGCGTGCGCAGTCCAGCCGTGTTTCCACCACACCGAACTATCTGCTGTTCGATGGCAGCGGCGGGCAATTGCTGCAGGTCAAGGAGCACTCGGGCGTCGCCGCCGATACCCAGGGCGTGCTGTATGGCCTGCACCTGGGCCGCTTTGCCGATGCCGCACTGCGCTGGCTGTACTTCATCGTCAGCCTGGCCGGCACCGCCATGGTCGGCACCGGGCTGGTGCTATGGACGGTCAAGCGCCGTGCGCAGCTGCCCGATCCGCAGCGCCCCTACTTCGGCTTCCGCCTGGTCGAGCGTCTCAACATCGCCACCGTCGCCGGCCTGTCGGTGGCGATGGCGGCCTATCTGTGGGCGAACCGCCTGTTGCCCACTGCCATGGACGGTCGCGCGGCGTGGGAGGTGCATGTGTTCTTCCTGGCTTGGGCGGCCATGTTCGTGCACGCCACGCTGCGGACACCCAAGCGAGCGTGGATCGAACAGTTCCTGCTGGCGGCGTTGCTGCTTGCACTGCTGCCGGTGCTGACGGCGATGACTACGGCACATCCGTTGTGGCGCACGCTGGCCGCAGGCGATTGGGCCTTTGCCGGGACCGACCTGACCCTGCTGGCATTGGCCGCCCTGCACACCCTGCTGGCCTGGCGCACCTGGCGGCATGCACCGAAGGTGAAGCGCACACGGCCGTCTGCAGCGTCACGCAATGCGGTTTCCGAGGCCAGCGCATGATCCACGTCATTCTGTTCGTGCTGTCACTGGCCGCGTTCGGTTGTCTGGCGCTGGCGATGGAGCGCCATCAGCGCGATGTGCTGCGCCGTGTGTTGAGCGCGCAGGCGACCGAGAAGCTGCGCGCGGTCGGCTGGGCGCTGCTGGTGTTCAGTGCCGTGTTCGCCATGCGCGGGCTGGGAGTGGGTTTCGGTCTGGCCGCGTTGTCCGGGCACACCAGCACGGCTGCGGGTGTGGTGGTGTTGGCGATGGTGGCGCATGGGCGGTGGAATCGGTAGATGCCCACCTTGGTGGGCACCCATGCACCACGGCGCCAACCAAGGTTGGCGACTACTGGGCACGATGAAATTTGCTTCGATTTGCTGGCCCGCGCGAAAAACAGCCGACCATGGCTATGCCGGTCGTCCTGACCGGCACCCTTCGGGCCGTCGCACGCGACGTTGGCAGCGGCCCCTGCCGCTGCCTTCGGCTCTACAGGAACGCCGCCATGCGCTGCAGCTCATCTTCCAACGCGCCGCGAAACACCTTGTCGCGAGCCAGCGACTTGCCGGCATAGCCCACGCTGGACGCCAGTTCACCGTCGCGCACGCTGAGATTGGCCCAGCCCACCACCTGGTCGTGCCACAGCATCGGCAACGCGTAGTAGCCGTATTGGCGCTTCGGCGCAGGCGTGTAGGCCTCGAACTTGTACACCCAGCCCCAAAGAAGCTCGAAGCGGCGGCGGTCCCACACCACCGGGTCGAACGGCGCCAGCAGGCGCACCTGTTCGTCCGGCGCATGCCGGCGCGAGCGCGGGTTCTCGTCCGCCGGCCAGTACCAGGTGGTGCCGTCCAGCGTGCAGCTGGCCAGCTGGTGCTTGGCCAGCATCAACGCCTGCCGGGTCTGCTCGGCCAGATGCGGTGCGCCATAGCCCAGTAGGCGCACCAGATAGGTCAGGCTGGCCGACGGCAGTGGCGCGTACTTGCGCACCACCAGATCAATCAGGGCCGCGGCGCGTTCAATCTGTGCCTGCTCGCTGGCATCGGCTTCCGTGTGGTTGGCCACGGCGTAGATGCGGGTGCCGCTGTCGCGCCGCTGCACGCGCAGCAGGCCACGGTAATGCATGCCATCCAGCAGGTGCGTGCTGGCATTGCTGGTGCCGCCCCAGTAGTTGGTCACCCGCCCATGCGCGAACGCCTGATCCACCTCCCGCGGGTGCACGCTGCCGCGCTCGCGCACGAAGGCCAGCACGTCGGCCGCGCGGCGATGGGTCTCGGCGTCCCACTCGCGCTTGGACACGCGCGGGTGCATCAGCGCCAAATGCTCGCGTGGCAGGAAGCCGTAGTTCACCAGGCAATCTTCTTCCACCGGCAGGCGCGTATAACGGCGCTCCAGATCACCGGCGCGATAGTCCTTCACCCGGTGGCGCAGGGTCAGGTCCTGCGCACGTGCCGGCGCGCGGATCGGGTCGGCCTGCACGAAGCCCAGGCGCCGGATCGCGGTCATCAGCGTGGTGGGTTTGAACAGCGTGCGCGCCACCGCATGGCGGCGCAGATCATCGAGGGTGGGCGTGGCAGGCATGGCCGCATTGTAGATCCACGCCATGCCTGGATGCTGCCTTGGCCAACCGTGCGACGGCATCCACGCATGGAGTGGATCTACCGAAGCTCCAATACCTCCAGCGAACCTATCACCAGCGCACGCATGCCCTGCTTGAATTCGGCGATCACTTCCTCGTCCTGCACGCGGCGGCCGGTCAACACTTCGGTTTCGTCATCCACCAGCCCGTACACCGTATCCGCACCGGCAATGCAGTAGAACGCTATCGTGGCCAGCAACCAGCGCGCCTTGTCCAGCGGCAGGCCGAACACCTCGGCCACATGCGCCTGGTGCGAGGCGATCTTCTCCAGCATCGGCGTGGTCGCCACCGAACGGCGCAGCAGGTAAGGCGGCAACCCCGGGTGCGCTTTCACCACCTCGCACAGTGATTCCACGAACCCCAGCAGGTAGGCCTGCAACCCACCCGGCGCATCGGCAGACGCACGCGGAATCTGCCAGCGCTGGAACACCGTATCGGCAACCAGCCGCTTCAAGGCCTCCAGATTGGCCACGCGCTTGTAGAGCGCGGCCTGGGTCACCGCCAGCTCGGCGGCCACATTGGCCATGGTCAGGTTCGGCAGGCCCAGCGTGATGCCGATGTCGGCCAGCCGATCGGGGGTGATGGTAGGCGGGCGGCCACGGGCCGGCGCCGGGATCTCAGGTTGCATGCTCATACCGTAGCGAGGGTGCCAGCAAAGGGACCCTCTTGTCCGCATCATATGGTTTAGTTTAATTTACTCAACTAATTCGGGACGCGCGTGGTTCGCAACCCCGTCGCCGTCCGCAATCGAGCCCATGGCTCACTTTCCGCCAGGTCCCCACCCAGCCGACAACCCTGCGCTGCGCCCTCCCCCGTGCTTGCCGTCGGCAGCGCGCCAGGCGCGTTCGCACCTGCGATTCACAGGAATCTGGCATGACCGTGTACGACCTTTCCTCTCTGCTGCAGCGCGCAGCTGCTGATCCGACCCGCCTGGTGATGCTCCCGCCGGGCATGGCCCGGCGCTACCAGAGCACCCCCAATGCGCGTAGCGGCCAGACGCAGGCGCTGGGCATCCGGGTGTCGGCCCTGGCACTGGGCCTGCTGGCCTCGTTCGCCGCGCTGGCCGAGTCGACGCCGTCCACCCTGCCTTCGGTGCAGGTGCAGGAACAGCGCCGGGTGACCGGCGACTATGCCGGCGGACAGGTGGCCTCTGGCAGCCGCGTCGGCCTGCTCGGCGACAAGGACTTCATGGATACGCCGTTCAGTACGGTCAGCTACACCGAAGCCTTCATCCGCGACCGCCAGGCCAAGGACCTCACCGACGTCATCGCCGCCACCGACCCCACGGTGTTCAGCAACGGCGTCACCGGTTCCTGGAGCGAGAACTACGCCATCCGCGGCTTCGCCTCCAGCAGCAGCGACACCACCTTCAACGGCCTCAGCGGCATCGCGCCGTACTACCGCACCTCACCGGAAATGTTCGAGCGCATCGAGGTGTTGAAGGGCCCGTCCGCCCTGCTCAACGGCATGCCGCCGGGCGGCTCGGTCGGTGGCAGCGTCAACCTGGTGCCCAAGCGTGCGGATGACCAGCCATTGCTGCGGATCAGCGCCAACTTCGCCTCCGATGCGCAGTTCGGCACCCATGTGGATGTGGGCCGCCGTCTGGGCGCCGACAAGCAGTTCGGCATCCGCTTCAACGGCGCTTACCGTGATGGCGACGGTGCAGTGGGCAAGCAGAGCAAGAAGGTGCAGCTGGGCTCGCTGGCGCTGGATTGGCGCGGCGAGCGCGCCCGCCTGTCGGCCGATCTGTACAGCGCCGACGACCGCGTCGACGGCCCGGCCCGTGGTGTCGGCCTGGCACCGGGCGTCGCCATTCCCCGCCCGCCGCGAGGCGACACACTGATCAACCCGGACTGGGCCTACGTGGACAGCCAGGACAAGGGCGCGATGCTGCGTGGCGAGCTGGATATCATCGACAACCTGATGGCCTACCTGGCCTACGGCACCAGCAAGACCGACTACCGCTACAACGGATCGATCAGCGCGCAGATCCTCAACCCAGCCGGTGACTTCACTACCGTGATCGGCCAGCTGGCGTTCGACATCAAGAAGCAGTCCGGTGACGCCGGCCTGCGCGGCAGCTTCCGTACCGGCAGCGTCGGCCACCAGTGGGCCGCCAACGTGACCCATTACCAGCACACCCAGAACGACTACGGCCGCCGCAGCGTGCCGGGCTGGGACTGGACCACCAACCTGTACAACCCGGTGTGGGGCCCGGCCGCGCCGTTCGTGGCGCCGCATATCTCGCACACCGAGCTACGGCTGGACAGCCTCGGCTTCGCCGATACCTTGTCCTTCGCCGATGACCGCGCGCAACTGACGCTGGGCGTGCGTCGCCAGCAGGTGGTCAGCGAGACCTTCAACGTGGCCAGCGGTGCGCGCACCTCACGCTATGACGAGAGCGCCACCACCCCTGCCGCCGCGTTGCTGGTGAAGGCCACCGATAAGCTTTCGATCTACACCAACTACATCGAAGGCCTCAGCCAGGGCGCCACCGCGCCGATGACTGCTGCCAACGCCGGCGATGTGTTCGCGCCCTTCCGCACCAAGCAGAAGGAGCTCGGCCTGAAACTGGACCTTGGCAGCTTCACGCACACCTTCAGCGTGTACGAGATCAAGCGCCCGAGCAGCTACACCGACCCGGTCACGAATGTCTTCTCGTTCGGTGGTGAACAACGGAACCGGGGCATGGAATGGGGCTTCTTCGGCTCACCGCTGGATGGCGTGCGCCTGCTGGGTGGCATGGCCTATGTGCAGCCCAAGCTGACCCGCACGGCCGGTGGCGTGAATGAAGGCCGCATGGCCACGGCGGTTGCGCAGCGGCAGGCCAAGCTGGGCGTGGAATGGGATGTGCCTGCACTGGAGGGCTTTACCCTGACCGGCAATGCCACCGCCATGTCGAAGCAGTACATCAGCGCAGACAATAGCCTGTCGGTACCTGGGCGCACTTTGTTCGATGTGGGTGCGCGCTACAGCACCACCGTGGCCGGACGACCGCTTGCCCTGAGAGCGAGCGTGAACAACGTGACCAACAAGGCGTATTGGGGCATGCCGTTGCTTTCCAGCCTGGCGCTGGGGGCACCGAGAACGGTGTTGTTGTCGGCCACGATGGATTTCTGAAAGGCATCCATGGGCGGCGTGGGCCTACTGTAGCAACTGTCTTGTCAGGCGGAGGCCATCTGGGCCTCCGCATCCCTTTTGCGGGCGTTGAGGATCACCAGCATCTTGCGCATCACCGCGACCAAAGCCACCTTGCCCGGCTTGCCCTGCTTGACGAGGGATTCAAAA